>Ga0222717_10000139_pt1 | contig 60133 bp, 78 predicted proteins | sample C33_18DmetaG_FD_165053 | JGI IMG/M metagenome (GOLD analysis project Ga0222717, IMG submission 165053) | Estuarine water microbial communities from San Francisco Bay, California, United States - C33_18D | ecosystem: Environmental > Aquatic > Marine > Unclassified | place: USA: California... | reverse complement strand
AGCTTAACATCTAGATTCTTAAGAAGTCTAACGTCTTGAATGTTATAGTCAACAAACGTCTGCCAGTCTTCATCAGACAGAGTAGCTAGATTCATATTACCGTATTCAACTTTCTTCTCACCCAGCTCTAATTCACCAATAGCGTCAAGCTTATAGCTCTCACGAAGCCCCATCGAAAACTTTTTATATACATCGAGGTAATCGAGAAGTGATATACCTTCTATAGTCCATTTTACCTGATCTCTACCAAAGGCACCCTTGATAACTCTACTTGTTACATTACCGGTAGGTGACATACGAGCTACCCATTCATCGCCGAGTATACGGCGACATCGGTTAATGATGTAAGGTATATCAAAGAACTCAGAGTTCCAACCTGATAAGATATCAGGGAAGTCTTGCTCTAGGTGTTGAATATATTTCTTAAAAAGATCTCGCTCATTATCACACTTAATGTAAGTCACATCATCCTGATGATTCTTGTAGTCGTGTAGACCCCAAGTAGTGAAGTGATCTGCTAGAGTATCATATACAGTTATAACAGTTACTTTATGATTACCAGTCTCAATATTCGGGAAGTCATCAGGTGAGTAAGTCTCGATATCAATAAACATCGTCTTAATAGGATGCTTATTAAAGTCTTCATCCTCATTCTCTTGCCAGTATCTATCAACCAGGTATTGTTGATGCGATTGTAGGTTTTCAAATACGCGCTTTATACCAGTATCCTTAATAAACTTATAACGACCATACTGATTCTGGAATTTTTTCTTAATCAGCTTAGTACCGAAGATAGACTCATACTTACCATTACCCTCTACAAATAGATACGGTTCATGCGACGCTTCGTACGATATACGGTTACCATCTTCATCCCACGTAAAGAGCTTAACTGAACTCTCCCTACCATTATATACTATATTTCGATAACTCACACCATAATTATAGTGTAGTTCCGCTCATAGTCCATCTATTTGTTGTACCTAGATATATTAATTCGCTTAGGGTCGCCGATATGGTATTGATATACTTCTGTATAGCAGTCAATGTTGTTATCACTTTCTAGCCAGCGAGTATCAGCATAACCTGAGGCTTTCTTACATAGTGATTTATAGCGCTTTCTATCACCTAGTGTCTTTTCAATTTGAGCGATCATTTCGTCGCCCGTTTTGAATCTAATAGGTGCATTTTCGTATGTACATATATCTTGACATGCAATAGGTAGGCCTAGGGCGCATGCTTCAATATATTTTAAATCGGATTTGGACCGGTTAAATACATTATCTTGTAGAGGTGCTACAACCATATTAACGTTTAAATCACGTAACTTGTCACCGTATTCAAACAACCTGGCCCAGGGATGGAATTCAATCTTACCAGACATCACGAGCGGTTTGAGTGATAGTGGGAAAGCTCCTAGAAATACCCATTGATATTTATCGACTGTTTTAGCAATCACCCTATTTACATGTTCGAAGTCGTCCTTCTGACCTACATTATTATCGACGTCAAAATGAGCTCCGGAACCGGCGTATAAGATTCTTGGCTTCTCCTTATTATCCTCGAAGCTTTTCATTGTTCGATTTAGATCGCTTCTGTTACCTAGCCAGAACTTCGGCATAAAATTAGGTATAACAGTTACATTTTCATTACCAGTCTTTTCCTTGTAATAATCACGCATGAATGGACATGTAACAGTAATCTCATCACACATGGCCATAATCTCCTGAGCACTCTTTCTAATCTGTGGGTCGGTAAATGCCTTCTTAAACTTATTATAATCTGGTATATCTTCAGAAAAACAAATATCATCAATTTCATATATAAGCCTAAAGTCGCGTTCGTCTGCAACTTTACGTAAGAACTTAATAAAATCTAATTGCTGTGGTGTTGCTTGTCTTTGTATACGTACACCCTTTAAACCTATGTACTGGCGAGCATCTCCATTCATTACCGTCGTACCATGTACTACAGCCTTATTATGAGCATTCATAACCTGTTCAGGCCATATCATTCTCCAGTGACCACAACCAGAGTAATCAGCATAGTAGTTCATAAAGCGTGGACACGCAAGCTCTGGTGGTTGTGGTGTTGGTTTTTGTTTAGCACTACGTACTTGACTAGCCAACCCCATTGGCAAAGCTAATTGCATAGGAGAAGGTGGAAATGGAGACTGGTTAAGCATATATACTATTAATTATAAGGGATATTATTTTAATCCACGAATTCAACACGTTTAGTAATACCATTACTCTTCTCTAAAAATACAATATCTCCAGTTGCTGATTTAATACTTTCTTTACGGTGACTAATAACAAATATACACTCTTTCTGCGTCGCGACACGATCATTTAAGATCTCTAAAACAAGATCAACACCCTTCTCATCAAAGCTACTATCAAATAGCTCATCATAAAAACTAATATTATAGTGTACATCGCCTTGCGCCTTTCTCATATCCATAAATGAAAAGAGGCATGCAAGATCAATAGCTTTTCTCTCGGCACCTGAGAAGTTATTATAGAGGCATACCTTGCCCTTTTCATTGATAATCTCTTCTTCAAAATACTCATTAAAAATACAAATACTATTACTATCCAGTTTCTTGAGATAGTGTGTGAGTTTAGAGTTAAAGTTGCGTAAGATCTTCTTAACTATAAAACTCTTCACCCCTTCCTCAGATACAACAAACTTTGCAACGTCGAGAAAATCTAATCTGTTCTTCAAGTCATTAATTTCATCTTTAATTACACAAGCCTTAGTTCCATAGTCCTGAACTATACTATCAAATGTGTTAGTTTCGTTTTTTGCTTCTTCTAGCTCACATTCAATTTCTGTTATACACTTTTGTATATAATCGACAGATTCTTTAACCTGTGTAACACTATATTTTTCACGCTCTATATCAGCAATTTTATCTGCTATAGTTTGAATTGCATTATTAACCCTCACTTCGAGAGCTTTCTTATCATCCAACTTACCAGTAAGATCATCTAGCTTTATTTTTTGGTCATTTATACCTGCCTTTATGATACTTTTCTTTTCATTGATAGCCTTAATATCATGATCAGCAATTGGTCGAAGACATACTGGGCAATCAGCCTCCGATGTACCTATCTGTTTGTAATCTTCTGCCGCGGTCCTTAACGTCAGCTTACACTCAATTAAGTCGTGATTAATTACATCTATTTCTCCGCGAACCTTCTTCTTTTTCAGAGTCACCTCATCCCTCTTTTCCTCTAGAAGAGTAGCATCTAAGTTATTAATAGCGTCGAGCCTTTTATTAGCTGCTTCGAGATCAGTAGAGTGTCGATCACGTGTTAATTTTAATGCACTAACTTTTCGTTTATGCTCAGTATCAAAATTATCTTTATGGTTCTGCTGCAATCGCAGATAGCCATTCGTTTCTTCTAGCCGTGTAACGTTAATATCAAAGTCTTTCTTGATCTCACCTTGATCGCATCTAACGTCATTTAACATCTTAGAGAATACTTCAAGGTTAAATATCTTTTCAATAAACTTACGCTTCTCTACCTTATTTTTAGCCATGAAAGGTATGTGGTTATTAAGAGTCATAATAACACAATTTTGAAATATCTCCGGCGAGGATGATAATACAGTCTCAATATACTGGTTTGTATTCTGAATAGTATCACGTGTCTTATCGACGTCGTTCTTATATATGGTACATTTTGATGGACCTAATGTACGTACAATTTTAAAATCATTCATACCGTATTGAGGATCATCTACACTAAATGATAACTCGACAGATGTCTTACCGTCAGTCAGATTGTTAGGTATAAAGGTCTTCTTAATTTCTCTTAGTGTATTACCGAATATAGAGAAGTACAGGGCATCGGCAATGGTACTCTTACCAACACCATTTCGTCTATCCTCTTTATCGCGGTTTATACCAGTAACAATATGCAACCCTGTCTCAAAGTTCACCGTCACTGCCTCTTCACCTACTGATAAAAAGTTCTTAATTTTTAGTTCTTTAAAATTTACGTACTTCATTTTGGTCTATCTACTGATCGATTATATAGTTCAGTAGTATATTTTGCAACTTCACCTTTATTATCAATATCCAACATATTAATAAACTCAGTAATAGCTTCTGTCATATCAACACCAGAAAGGTCGAACTCACTCTCTTCGGCAAATTGTACCTTATTATAGTTAGCATCATAATCGATTCTAATATCACTAGGCTTGTAACTAGCTAACTTAGTAACTAGTAGATCCATATCTGCAGAATTAACATTCTTATCTACAATAAACTTAATAATGTTATTTGTAACCTCTGATTTGAAATATGATTCAGGATCTTTTTGTTCAATTAGCTTAGATAAAAATATCTTAACATGCTTTGGTGTTACTGTATTTTTATAAAACTCATAACTTAGATCCTTGAGATCTAAAACATAATATCCTTTTGTTTGACCAGAATCACCGAAATCCATTTCATATGGATTACCTACATATACAATTTCACTACTATCGATTACTCTACTCGCTCTTAAATGAAAATGGCCAGAGAATACTAGAGGTGCTTTATTAGCTAAAGTTTCCGGACTATCGCCATGGTCACATACCTTGAAAGAGTTCATCTTAAAGTTTACTAACTCAAAGTGACCGAAGACTAAGTCACAATTAGGGATGTCTTTTAATTGTGTACCCCATGGGCAGAATACTGTATTAACTCCGTGTATATTACATTGAGCCATTTTATCATATACAGTTAGATTGCTATAACCTTTCAAAATACTCAGACTGTTAATCTCACTAGTGTCCTTGTACCACGCATCATGGTTACCAGTAATCATTGTGATATTAAAATCATTAAACTTATCTAGAAAATCCTTAGCAAAGTTTAGTGTCTTGACGCTTATTTCATCCCTATAATGAAAGAAGTCTCCACAAAAGATAATATCAGATATACCTTTTGACTTTAAGTCTTTAATATACCAATCACTCCATTGATTAGCTACACCCAACCAGAAGTCACTATTCTGATGAACACCGAGATGTATATCAGAAAATATCGCTACCTTTGTGTTCATATTATTCGTCGTCAGTATTAGGCTTTACATAAACCTGACCACCGCCGGACTCTAACATCTCTCTCTCATATACCTGCTCTCTATAATCGCATAGAGTCTGGTGATGTTTCTTTTCCTTTTTAATTCTATTAATGAAGGCGTGAAATGCGATAGTAGTAAAATATGAGAAAGGATTGTACTCTGAATCAACATTAAACTTTTTATTCTGCAAAGCAGTATACATCTTAACCAGAGCGTCACCTATCATTTCTTCTTTATAGGTATAATTTATAAAGTTAGATTTATTACCCAACCCATAAGCAATCTTTTTAAGTGAGTTGGCAAGATCGAAAATACAATCTTCAGTCACATAATACTCTCTAATCTGCTCCTTGAATACAGCCGGGTTGACATAGTACTCATCAATCTTCGGCTTAGGTCCCCTCTTCTTAGGTTTTGGTTTTTCCTCGACCACGGGAGCCTCATCAGTCTTAGGCTTCTCATCAGTCTTAGGCTTCTCGTCGGCTTTAGGTTCTTTATCGCTTGGCATAATATAACTAAGTATAATATGTAACTACAGTAATATCAACTTATTTTTCTGTTACCTGTACTATTTTATAGGGTATTCTTTCTTGCTCGTATATTTCTTTTCTACGAGTTACGTGCTTTTGACCATATTTAAGTTGGTCCGCTATATCAATTATCTTAAGATTATCCTTACTGTCATGCAGGCGTAGTCCACGTCCAATAGTCTGTATAGTGCGTATGGAGCTTTTACCGCCGGCGGCGAATACAATCATGTGTATATTTTTAATATTAACACCAGTACTGAAGATAGAACTCATAGCTATACATACTACGTTACTATCTACCTCCATTATACTTTTAATTTTCTCACGCTCTTGAACCTCTAGCTCACCCTTAACAAAATATACTTGCTTATGCTTTAAGGTTGACATTAGGTCATATAGTGTTTCGCCATGCTTTAGGTGATTCACCAGTACGAGAATGTTATTGTTAAAATTATTACATATCTGCTCTATTACATTATTTCGAAATTGATTCTCGTATATAAAGTCCAACTCGAGCCTATAGTTTAGTTTAGCATCTGCACCTGTCTTATATGCTGGTGAATTTACAAAATTAGCCTCGATAATAGTAGCGTTAGCTGGTGTTAAGTGTTTTTCAGTACGTAGTTGAAAACTATCCTTCTCGTATATAATGCTGCCTATCTTGCCAATAATATTCCATTCATCAACCTTACTATCTGGCATAGTACCAGTTAGTCCGAACTTATGAACAGTTCTTATTTGCTGTACCATTTTACTCACCTTATTAGTTTTTTTAACTTTGTGGCACTCGTCTATAACTAGCATGTCTACCTTCTCCAACCAATCATTATCTTTAAACTGACTCTGCAGTATGCCTAAGTTAGCTATAATAACATTGGCAGTAAAATCTGGTTTGTTTTTACCGGACCACTTCGTATATTTAAAAGGTGCGTTATATTCATTAAAGTCACCAAACGTTTGATTAACTAAACCTAAATCCGGTACAATCAGGAGGCATTTAAATGTATCACCCTTACTCTTAAACATACTCGATAGTAGCGAGCATATTGTTAAGGTTTTACCAGCACCGGTACCCATTTTCAGAATACCTCTACCAAATTGAATTGCTTTCTCACATGCAGCTAGCTGATAATCTCTTAAAGGTAGTGTTAGATCATCATATATATCTGCGGATGTTAATGTAGGCTTTATAATATTAGATACGTCCCTATCGATTTGTATCTCTTCATCAGGATAGACTTCCTTAATGTATCTCAATATATCGAAAAACAGACCAGCCTCGAATAGACCAGTAGGCGTAATACAGTAATTTCTAATATCAGCAAAATGTCTAGCTCGGCCCTTTAATCTGAACCGAGCAGTTGCATCAGTCTCACTAAAAAAATCGCGAATATCAGGTACTAGGTCTCCTGATATTCTAAGCTTACTCTTAACTACTTCAAATCTAATCATTTCTATATTGTTTCCATCTTCATTATCTCTATAATATTTTTGATATCAAAGCCTAGGCTCGTGAATGTCCTCTCAACCTTTTCTAAGTAGTCTACAATTAACTCTTGCTCACTTATCCTATTTTGCAGCTCTACCATTCCTTCGTGTTGATATGAACTTTTTTCTGCTATAGGCCTGGTTACCTTTACTGGTGACTCTCGTTGTATGGCTTGTATAATATCCTCTCTTAAAGAGTACCTTTCAGCTTTTAAGTTGAGGAGAGACTTTTTATGTTGAATTAAACGACATACCCAGAAGTGTTTACGTGCCGGTGTTTTAAGAGACATTTCTTTGATATTAAACTCATCGATATGTAGTTCTTTCTCAATCTCCTCACTGTATCTCTCAATTATTTCCGCATTCACATGCTTATTATAACTGCTTATATACGTGATGCAACTATTAACTAGTGATATAGTGTATGATAATACTTAAATAAATATTAATATGGAGGATACTCAAAGATTGTTCGAACGTACAGTAGATAAGCTGCTAAAGAGAGTTGAGGGTACTGATTCTAGTAAGAAAAAGCCTAAGAAGGTATATGATGAAGATGAAGGTAATACAGTTGGTGGTGGTGCACTAGGACCCGCGGCTGCAGTAGGTCACTCTCAATCAGGTGACTGGTATGCCCCTGGTGATTACAGAGTACCTAAAGCACTCGGCGCTATACAGACGCGTAACGGTGCTATTGGCCGGAAGCGTAGAAAAAAGAAAAAGAAGAAGTAAGTACGTGTGATGGAAGCAGGTCACTGGACAATACACGGCGAGATACCCGAGGGCGCCTTTGGTTTTATATACGAAATTACTAACACAGTAAATCAAAAGAAGTATATAGGTAAGAAGCAGATGGTGAAGCGTATTAAACGACAGCCACTCAAAGGTAAAAAGCGTAAAAGGATTGATTTAGTAGAAAGTGACTGGAAGTCTTATACCGGTTCTTCGGATAGACTTAATGCTGATATAGAAGAGTTCGGTAAAGATACTTTTACATTTCAAATCTTAAGATTTTGTGGCAGTAAATTTGAACTAAGTTATTTTGAATCAAAAATGCAATTTGAGCGTGATGTTTTATTAAGTGAAGATTACTATAATGGTATTATAAACTGTAGAATAGGCAGACCACCTAAAGCTTTAAAGGAACACTATTATAATAAGCGTAATGAACAACGTTGATCTAGGCATATACAATATAAACCTTATTAACTGTAATGAAATTTTTAAGGATGCTAGTGATAATATTGTAGATGACTTATATAAATTTGACCTACTTCATAAATCTCTAAATAATGCTGTTGTAAAGCGGTTATTCCTACACTATACCATACTTCATATATGTGAAGCAGTCTTAAAGAGTAAGTCTAATAAGAAAAATATAATATTTTTTAATGATACACAGTTAAATGACGTTTCTTTAGCTAAGTTCTATAATGAGAGTGATATTATCAAATCTATATGTAGTGTCCTCAGGAAGATAAAGGTTATACTACCTCTAAAAGTATATATAAGCAAATATAGCTTAGATTATTTCTACCACTTACTTGAATCAAACCAGGGAAAGGGTCACCTACTACTAAACGAAGTGAGGAATGCAGCAGATTATGATAACTCACGATTCACCTTCAGTAAAATTAAGCAATATACCAAAAAATATGAATTAACTTGGCTTAATGAAGAGTACTTTAATAGACTATCAACTAAGTTTCTTCTGATTAAATAAATAATAATATGGATAATTACACCCAACTTGCAAATAAGCTCCTTAAGGAGAGTATGGATAGTGCAACTCCTCACAGTGATACATCATTAGCGGATCAAATGATTGCACTGGATGATGATGGTAGATTCATCGCACCACCAGTAAAGAGTTATATAGAAGATGCGGAATCGTCTGCAGACCCAGTTATGGCCATTCTACAAAAGTATCCAGATGAAGTAGAAGATCTTAAAAATGGTGGAGAGTTAGCTCAGAATTTGTATGAAGAGTTATTTGAATACTATCTAGATAGTGGTGAGATACCATATGGTGTTGCAAAGGCTAGAACAGGTGATCCATATGAGTGGGTATCCGATCAGCTGGATGAGCTAGGTATATTTACAGGGACACAACCTGAGGATAATGAGCCTGAAGATAATGAAGCAGAAATTACTGATGATGATCTAAAGACCCTTCAGACTGCTAAAGAGTTAGCTGGCGGCCAAGCTAAAGGTGGTCTGTTTAGCAATCCAGAGAAGCAAATACAGAAAGCGTATGGTAAAATGCTTTCTAAAGTCTCAAAAAAAATAAACCAAGTAGCTAACAAAGTGTAATTATGACTAAATTTTTAAAAAGAATATACGACCTCGATCTAATCAATGAAGAGGATCAAGCACCACCGCCTCCAGGAGCTGATGATGTCAATGATGTAACACCTCAAGAGGCAGAGGCTGCTGCAGATACAGAACCTGAAGTAGGTATACTGTCTCCTGAGAGTGAGGTAATGTATGTCAGACTACTAAAGAAGGCTCTAGTTATAGATCTCGATCCTGAGGATATTGACAATATTAATAACCTAGCAGAGGTAAATGAAGAGAATGCTAAGCAAGCGCTAGCAGATATCCTTCAAATTATAAAGAGTTACTCAACAGAAATTGATATAGAAAGTTAATTATGAGCTGGAAATCATTAGACCAAGTATATATACAAGAAGCTGCCCTAAAAAACGTAGCTAAATTACCGCGTCAACAGATAATTGGTGAGGATGTCTCAATATATGCTAAAGAAGAAGGTGGTAAGACGAATCATATCGGTGATGTGAGTAAGGAATACTATGATGAAGTTCTGATGAATAGAGTCAAATTAGGTTCGCATGCGAACGTTAGCCTACGCAAAGAGGTAGAGCAACGTTTGGATAACTGTAATGGTAATATAGATAACAATGCTGATATATGGCAGAACTATATGTTAGAGGGTGCCTTCGATATGTCGGGTGCTAATTTTAAGAGCAGTGAAGATTATTTACTTTCTCTAATTTCACAAAGTAAACCGTTTTACTTAACAGATTTTATTAAAGCAAACTGGCCTGATGCAGATGTTACTAACAAATATTATAAGCCTGCATTTTTAAGTATACCCGAAGCCCCAGTTTTTGGTAGACCAGGGGCTGGTGAATTATATTTAGCTTATTTTGCAAATGGAGAAAAACCTAAGAAAGGCGATTTAAATATAGCTGGCGTTGATATTGAACTCAAAGGACCTGGAGGTCGTCTTTTCAAAACTAAAAAAATAGTTAATGATTTCAGTGACCTTCAACGGGATTATGAAAATGAAGATGTTGTATTGAATGGTATTGCAGAATTTATTACTAAAATGTCTCAAACTACGCAATATAAATCAATGGTCTTAGAATTAGTAAAAATGTTTAAAGATTCTATGCTAAAAGAATATAACTATTTTAAAGAGCGTGGTAAATTAAGACCCGGAAACGAATTTACTTATATAGGTGGTTTAGCTCAATTATACGGCTATAAACAATTACAAGGATTTGATGTTTTTATGTCATTTTCCGTACAAAAAGATGGCAGAATACTTTTTAAACCTGTAGATATGAGAAATATTAATAATTTATCAGAATTACATAGCCTAATTAGTAGAGATACATTCTATAAATTTAGTATTAATAGAGATGGTGCCGGATGGTCACTAGATAAAACACACCCGAAAAATTAAAGATGAAAACATTCAAACAATATTACAGTACTATTCTTAATGAAGGTGGTGCAGCTGGTCACATGGCTCATCCATTTGACCTACCTCAAGTTAAAACCGGTAAGGATCTAATAGGCTTTTTTGATAGAGCAGTTGGATCAATTAAGACTAACCCTCCTTCTGTTAAGATTGATGGTGTAAATGCTAGTTTTCGACTGATTGATACGCCTGAAGGGAAGGAGTTCGCACTTGATAGAGGTAGTATGAAGCCTTTAGATTTAGAAGGTATTACGATCGATAAGCTTGTAGATAGATTTGGTGAAGGTCACGGAATGGTTAATGCTGGTCGTACACTATTAACTATTATGAACGAGTCTATTGATGGGATCACACCTGAACTTAAGCAATTAGGTATGTGGGATAACACAAATAGGTTCTTTAATACAGAGTTTGTACAAGGTACTACTAATGTTCTACAGTATGATAATGATTTCCTTGCTATTCACGGTATTAACGAGTTTTATCAAGCGACTCCTAGAAGAAGAGCTAGTAAAGAGGTAGAGTATAGTCCAAAAGTACTCGACTCCCTCATTAAGAAGCTCGATAAGAATGCAGAGCAATATAACTTCAAGGTATACGGCAGTGTACCTGCTACCTTAACTAAGCAGCCTAACTACACTCATGTGCTTAATAAGAACTTCAACGTCAATGTAGGTACAGAGAGGATTTCAAAACCCTTACGCGACTATCTTAATGAGGCTAATAACCCATTCGGTGATAAAATTACATTACAGGACGGTAAGAAGGTAGGAGCTCTTAGCAAGTTTGTATATTTACAGATTCTTAACGGTGTACCGCTTGATACATTTATAAAAGATGAAGCAGATCATCAAAAAGCTATTGACGGTGCTGCGATATACCATGCTACTAGGCTCTTAGGTGATGAGTTACTAACAACCTTAACGTCAGACATGGGAGACGTTAAATATCACGAGGGTATCGTTATAAGAGACCCAAAATTCCATAGTGCACCAGTAAAGGTTACCGGAGAATTTATTATCGGTGGTATGGCGTCTCAATTTAGAAAAGAGGATGAAGAAATGACCCCTTACTACTCTAATTACGTTACAGAACCACCAGCAAGAGGAGATTTTTTCGGAAAAGGTAGGTTCAAACAGAGTGTTGACCCGATCGGTGAGAGTTTTGATGCAATATACAACAGCGTTATGCTAAATGAGTTTGAAGAGCCTGATAATGAGCGTGTTGTTGTTATTTACCCTGGTAGATTTCACCCGTTCCATAAAGGACATTCATCCATCTACAATAAACTAACGCAGAAGTTTCCTTATGCTGATGTATACATCACTACATCTGGTAAGACTGATAGTGAAACTTCACCTTTTACGTTTGATGAGAAGAAAGAAATGATGTTATCAGCGGGAGTGGATGCTGATAAGATTGTTCAAGTAGCATCGCCTTATATTGCTAAAGAGATCACTCAGAGATACGATGGCGATAATACTAAGATAATCTACGTGGTGTCACAAAAAGACATGGAGGGGAAAGATGCAAGGTTTAAGTTTGGTACCAAGCGAAACGGTGAGCCTAGTTACTTTCAACCTTTTGAAAGTGTAGGTGAGAGTGAATATATGTCTAAGCACGGGTATGTCGATGTTCTACCGACAATGGACTTCAAGATTAACGATGAGAGTGTTCGTAGTGCTTCAGAAATCAGAGATATGTATAAGAATGCTGATGATAGCCAGAGGCTAGATCTTATACAGAGCTTATACGGGTCTAGAGACCAGAAAATAAAGGATATTTTCGATAGTAAGTTGGTTTAATTAAGCTCTTTAATAGCAAACTGCTATTTACTTTTTGTTTGGTCATTCACCATCTTCAATCTCTGGATTATCGACTCTAAAGTTTAGAGGTCTGACGCCTTTAGTAGTAGCAGCGTCTTGCTCATCTTCCACTTGATCGTAATTATCTTGATAATCGAGGTGATGGAATACTGAAGAGAGGTAATCAGATGCTTTTGTAATCTTTGCTGCGACCCACCCGTCGAGAGAATCTACATTAGCTATATGGTCAAAAAGCTTCGTTGAATATTCTTGAGCTTTTAGGAGATCTGCTCTTGCCATATCAACCTCACCATCATAATCGTCATGTTGATTATGTCCACATTCATCATCTACTGGACCAGCTTGTATAAATACCGCTTCATCTTCTACGGCACCGCGGATGTTTGGTATACTACGAACCTTTGAATGCGGTGTTGTATTGCCAATTGACGTTACTCTAATCATAGAAGGTGTATTAGGACCTAACCCTAAATCATCTTCCTCTGCCGGCTTCTCCTCTACATCACCAGTAGATTTACTTGCTATTTTACCTGCTACTGCTGGTGCTAATGCTCTAACAACGGTGCCCACGATAGGAGCAAAAGCAGCAAAATCTTCTTCAGGAACCTCTTCATCATTAGGATTGACATAGGTCGGATCTGATCTAAATTTCGGACCACCTCTACCATCTGAGTCTGCATCACCTTTACGTAGCTGCCCACCTTTTGTATAGTGTTTACCTTTAGGAGCTTCTTTTGCTTCCATATATGCTTCAAATATGAGTCCGGATTCTACTTTAGCCATAATATTATTTATACTATCTATTAAATAATTATATGGAATTTGATAAGTTGTATAATCAGCTCATGGAGACACTAGAGGAAAGTGCGGGAGAGCGTAAGTATGCAGAGGAAGATGCTGAGTATAGAGGTAGAAAAGTTACTCTCAATAAACCTATGCGCGGCGACGTTAAGAAGTTTAAAGTATATGTCAAAGATCCAAAGACAGGTAACGTTAAGAAAGTAAACTTCGGCCATGGCGGTACATCCGCTAAAAGAAAGGGTGAGAAGACAATGAAGATTCGTAAGAGTAATCCAAAAGCTCGTAAGTCATTTAGGGCTAGACATAATTGTGATAATCCAGGTCCAAAAACAAAAGCTCGTTACTGGAGCTGCAAGAAGTGGTAAGTTATGAGCATTAAATCGACTATAAATACTCCGGAGAATACTCTCAACTACATGAAGTATGTTGAGATTGAAAATGATACTCGCTACCCAGCAGTAACTGGTGGCTCGGGTCAGGATGTCTTTAATAAGTCTGCAATTTTAGTGCAGCAAGTCGATCCGCTCGGGTTAGGTGTTGGAGGACAATCTGGTACTGATTATGTTGAAAAATTTGGTGCTAATTTAAATGTTGAGAACAATTTAGAAACTATCTGGGAAACAGGTGGGCTATATACCTTCCTAACTACTGCCGCACCAATTTCAGCAGTAGCTACAGGTATTACAGATAGTCAAGCAGGTACCGGTGCACGGGAGATAGAAATTTTAGGTCTTGATGAGAATTATGAAACTATAACTGAGCTGATTTCGACTAATGCGACTGATGGTCGTAATGGTGGACCGATATCTACTCAAAGCTTTCTAAGACTTTATAGAGCTAGAGTAACTAAAGCAGGTTCGTCAGGTACTAATGATAATGTTATAACGATGACATCTGGTAATACAACAGTTATTACAATAGGTACACACGGTACAGGTGTGAATAAGGAAGGGTTTGGTCAATCGCAGTTAGGTGTATATACTATACCCGCGGGTAAGACAGGGTATTTAACACAATGGACTATGGGGTGTAGCCGGTATAATGAAGGAGTACAAGCATTCATTTATGTAAGACCACACGATGGTAACGGTACTACATCAATATTAGATAATGTCTTTTTTGTTGGCAATACAGTAAAAGACTATAAAGTACCGCTACCTTTGTCCGAGAAAACTGATATCGAAATTAGAGCATACAACGGCGCAACTGGTGTACCTGTCAACACCACGTTTAATATTACATTGATTGATCAAAATATATAAATAATAAGATGAGATCATTTAAAACATTCTTCGAGCAACTAAAGGCAAAGTCTCATGAAGACGAGGATGCCCAAGACCGGTGCAAGAGAAAGGCTGATAAAGTATATGGTAAAAAAACCTCCGCTTACAAGTCCGGGGCTATAGTGAGATGTCGTAAAGGTAAAATTTGGAAAAAGAAATGAAGTTTGACGATTTAGTAGATAAATACCTTACTGAGGCGAGTGACAGCTTGCATCAGTGGTTTAAACGTGGTGGTACTGATCCAAAGACTGGTAAGAAGTTTAGTGGGTGGGTGAATTGTAAGACGGGTGGTCCTTGTGGCAGGAAATCTAAAAAATCAGGAGGTAGTTATCCTGCGTGTAGACCAACAAAAGCCGCTTGCAAAAAAATAGAAGGCAAGATGTATAAAAAGAAGAGTTCGAAGAGGGTTAGTTGGAAAAAAGGTAAGAAGTAAATAAATAATCTCATGAGCGGAGTAGTACCAAGGACAGGTTAAATGAGTTTCCACTGTACAGAGCTAAGGGAGACGTACAGCAATATATAATTGCGGTGTGTCTGTTATAAATAGTAAACTATGGAGAGAACTAAACCTCATAGAGATACCGCTAAAATATTATGAGAGTATTAAGAGTACGTCTCACTGGAAAAATGATGAACCTACTGATGCTTATAAGAGAGCTAACATTGTACACTACTATGGTACGTACATTAAAGGTAAACCTTTTCATAATGAATTTGCCATTCACCCAGACTGATGTAAATAATCTATATGAACGAAGACATTCAATTAAAAATCCAAGATCTAGCAGAATATCACACTCACTTTACAGTTGATGTTGATTTGTTTCTAGAAAAAGGCAACAAGTCAGCAGCAACTAGAGCGCGTAAATCGCTACTAGAGATCTCTAAGCTATGTAAAGAGGTTAGAAAAGAAATCCAAGAGATTAAAAATAGCGCATCTGCATAGTACATATACTGCTTAAATAATAATGTGAAAACATTTAAGCAATTCTTTGAAGCAAATAAGCCACTCGGCTTAATCGAAACGCTTCATTTTCAAGATTTAGGTCCCATTGAAGCTAAAGTTGATAGCGGCAATGGGGCTTATAATGTACTCCATGGAGTAAATCTGCAGTACGGTAGTGGGTTAAAAGATGACGACGGTCACGGTAGATCTCATGTTACTTTTGATACTGTCAATAATAAAGCTCTAACAGAACCTATAAAGGAGGAGATCGATATTAATATTGGCTCCGGTAATATAGAGACTAGACCAGTCGTCGAACTTGATATTAAGGTTGGTGAAGAAAGCTTCCCCAATACAAGATTTTCTATAGGTGATAGGTCCTCGAACGAGTATAAGATCCTTCTAGGTAAAGAATTTATTGAGCAGTTAGGCGGTCTTATTGACGTAAGCGCTGAAAATAATTTAGACTAATACCAGCTAGGCCTGTTCACTGCAGTCCAAGTCGCAAAAGGTTTATCCTTTCGAATATATTCCCGGTACTGGTCAATCACCGGTAAGTTATCAAAATTACTATTTTGCTGTCTACAATTACAATCTTGATTGATAGCGACAGCAAATTCTGTTAACCCGGTTTTATTGATAATAGTATTGTGTGCATTTACCTTGCACCACTTAATAAAATCTAGTGTGAAATGCTCCTTTGAGTCGGGCCACCTAGCCATGCGCTCAGTAAACATTTCCAGCGTGTGATCTACTAACCACATAAAATTATCAGTGGTTTCACGCGCCCATATACTACATTGATGATTAAAGTATCCTTTACCTCTCTTACGTGGTTTACCTGTCGAAGTTCTCGGGCATTCTTCATGATTTAACGCTTCTTGTGGAAAGGCATGTGCCAGCATTATAGCACCTTCAATTTGCATCTTTGAACGAACATGCTGATCGCATAATTCCTTCGCTGCTGTAACCGGGTCATTATCAGTACAAAAAATATTCATATAACTTATTATATGATAGTTCCTCTATGATAAAAAAGAAGGCTACCACATATATGTGATAACCTTCTTGAGTCCGTATATAAAAAATATATCTACCTATTAACGTAAGCCAGTCGACTCAAATACATCTCTCGCAACACCTGCTGAGAAGCCACCTTCAACACCCTTCACAATAACTGATACAGCATTATGACTATGGAGACTTTCATTATGAGAAGCTACAATCTTAAAGTCTTTAATACGTGACTCATTGCTAAGCTTCTCGAAGAGTAATCTTACAGCATCCTCAACAAACTTAAGATATGCACCGTTCTTTTCAGCAAATGCTTGCTCATCTTCACGCTTAACCATAACTTGTGTCTCTGTCTGTAGAGCTGATAAGCACAATTCTTGAAGATCTTCTACCCATAACATATCTTCAAACCTAACACTAACCCGAGCTACGCTTCGCTGACTATGAGGTACAGTAGCTCTATTACGGTATTTCTCTGCATGCTCACTAAGCTCAAAACTACAAGGACATGCTGATGAATATACGAAGTCGAAGTGCATATATTTCTTAAACTCACCATCCTTCGTTAAGTCACCTTCAAAAACAACATCGTAATACTGATAACCTTCGAGACCACTCCGCAAGCTTGTCTGCTTAATAGGATATGAAGTCTTAAGCATAATACGTGAGTCAAAGCTATTAAGATTATTTCTATATGACTCAAGTACATCCTTTACTTTACCTAAACAAAACGTTTCATCCTTATGGTCATAAAAACTTCTCATAATACGAGACATGTTAATGCCTTTCTTATGAGCTTCTAAACTCACACTACCAGTTACACTAGTCTCAAGTTCAATTGTCTTACCATCACGCTTTTTATATGAAAGAGGCAATCTAAAGTTATGAATACCAACTTGCTGAATAGGTACCGGTGCGCCTTGAATCAGACTCGAAGGACCGTTTTGAAGATCTGGCAGAGAAGAGATGTATTTCTTATCAGTCTTAAGGTTATCATCGTATACTCTAATAGGTGGGAAGTAGCCTTTACTAAACTCACCTCCCATTATCTCTCTTGCGATGACATCTTTTTCACCGGTAAGCTCATCATCTTCGCCTAACCACTCGTAACTGTTATTTTTATCGGACATACCACTATTATATAGTATAGTGCAACAAAAGCAATAAATAAATTTATATTATGAGTAACTTTTTAAAGCTAGTTCAGGAAGTAACCCCAGCGGCAGGGGCTACAGGGAGTGAACCGGTAACGACTCCACCAGCTAGCAAAACCTCACCGGCAGGTAAAAAGCCGGGTATACTTAATAAAGTGGTAAGTGGTGTACAAAAGATATCTAGTGCTATTGATACGATAAATAAGTATGGTACAGGTAAGTGGGATATTAATGATACTTTACAGGGTATACTTTCTAAGCAATTAGATAAAAGCACAGATAAAATGGGCCTGTTTGGTAAGTCAAAATACAGTCAAATCAAATTAGGTGAGGGTATAGTTACAAAAATTAATAACTATATAGGTGAAGAGAGTTCCGATGCTGATGCTGGTGTAGAGGGAGTGTCACAAGAGGGAGACTCGGTTACAAGTGAGTCAACATTAAATGGTAATTTTCTAAGAATGGTTGGAGAAGCTACTGCCGTGGTGGATAAAGATAAAGAGGGTAAATTTAAAAACACGGCTCAGATGAAAGGTGGCGAAAAAGGTAAGTCTGTAAAATTAAAGGTTTGGGATGTACTAAAAGATGCTTTAGCTCTGCCAGATGATGCATCTATCACTCTCAAAAATCCAGATCCTCAAATGAGCGGTAAAAAGGTAGTTGATAGGAGGGTTGATTGGATTACTAAAGGCGTACCAGCATTCCTCAAGAACATTAAAGATGAATATCCAGATATACCGTTTACATATGAAGGTCACAGCAAGGATGACGGTTTATCGGTATCAGCAATTGGACAAGAGGAGGAAGAGTTCAATTTTATGGATACTACCAGGCAGGATTGGATCAAAACCCTGGGTGCAGAAAAAGCAGAGAAGATTGTTAGAGGGCTTGTAGACATATACCCCGGTGATCGTATTGTGTTTGAAGAGCCAGTAGAAGATGCGCCGGTAAAACTAACGAATGAAAATGCTATATTTAATTTAGCAGGTAGAACAAGCTTTGGCGCGAAGGGTATACAATGGACTCTTAAGCCTCAATCTGCAGATGTAGCTGATATACTAGCTAAAGGTAATATAAAATATGTTACATATCTATTGCAAACACCCGATAATTCTTTTAAAGCTCCGGAGAGAAATACTGGTATTATATATGCATATGATGAAAACAACCAACCTATAAATTCAATAACTACAAAAGATGTCCGGTTTCAGTGGAATGGGCAGGAAGGTTTATACACACTCAGCACTAATAATAATGAGTTAATGGGAGTTAAATACAGTGAAGGTCAGTTCCCTATTGGTAAGGATGAAGTTATGCCACTGACTGATGGTAAGCATATATTGTATAGACCTGATGAAAATTCTGCTTATTTTAAATTTAAGATAATACAGGATATGAACGACGCTGGTAAATATCTGATAGATAAGGATAAAGGTATTGCTGCGACCGAGCAAGATATAAAAGAGGCCGAAGCTAACGCAGACAGGTAATCTCTCCCCCGTCCCTCTTATCTAAAGATATTTTAAGCTTACTATTTTAATAAATCAACTAGTTTTTTTAATTTTGTTAATTTAGTTGATTACAGCTATTAATAGGTTATAATAGAATTATGAAATACTTATCTACTAAGGTTATACCTATGGGCAGTACTGCCTTTCGTCAATGGCGAGCAGAGAGCCATTGCAAATTTATTCACGGTTATCGATTGCAATGTAAATTATGGTTCTCTACGGATTCCCTCGATGACCGTAATTGGGTGTTTGATTTTGGTGATTGTAAAGATATTAAGGTTGCATTGGAAGAGCAGTTTGACCATACTACATGTGTAGCGGCGGATGATCCTGAGCTTCACAGCTTTCAGCATTTAAATGACCGCGGCCTAATACAACTTCGTATTATGGAGGATGGTGTTGGTATTGAGAGGTCGGCTGAGTGGGTATATAACAAGGCGAGTGAGATTGTTAAAAGCAAGACTAATGGTAGGGTATTTGTCGATAAGGTCGAGGTATGGGAACATGAAGGTAATAGTGCTGTATATGAGCAAGATCGCGTCTTTGCAGAAGACAGTGTAGGTGTTGATTCAGAGCCTAGCGATATACCTGAACCTAATAAGGAGCCTAGTGCGCCGCCTAGACAGAGAGTTACACAGGGAATGTCTAACCCGTTCGGAGGTACAAGCTGGGGAGAGTAATGAGTTTAGATAACGCTTACAATAGAGTACCTAAACATACTGTAGGCGGTACTGGAATGGGGATACCTGCATCGAGAGAGAGGGACCCTCAGCTCCAGAAATTAGAAGGTGATGTATTTTCTAAAATGAATCAAGCGATTGTACCTCATACTACTCCACAAGATCTACCAGACGTGAAGAGTATTGAGGTACAATCAATTGGATTTGAGCAAGCCTTGAAAGAGTTAGCTAATGGTGTCGAGTCTCTCGATGATGAATCTTAGTACCTTGCTCCTCACAATATCCTCCCCAGTAAACTTATAAGTGTGTATACCTTGATCTACACATGACTGTGAATTAAAAGCATTATATATAACATCAAACCCACCCCTATCATTAATATCTGATTGATTAGTATCACCAACGATCATATACTTACTGTGATTACCGAAGCGAGTTAGTAGTGTTACTAGCTCGTTTTTTGTTAAGTTCTGAGCTTCGTCAATAATTACGCAGGAGTTACGAAATGTCATACCCCTCGTGAAGTTAACAGGTAGACAGGTAATATAATTCTTATGTAAAAGATTACTAGCTACGTTTGGGTGAATTAGTTCGTCAAGCTTATCTACTAACGGCATAGACCACGGAGCAAACTTATCTTCCATTTCTCCGGGTAAAAAACCTAAGCTCTTAGAGGCACTTTCAACAATAGATCTAATATATACTATATTGTCAACTTCCCTATCTCTTAACATATTAAGAGCAGCGAGAACAGCAATGTATGTCTTAGCTGTACCTGCAGGTCCATCTACAAACCCCATTTTAGTTGCTGGTAACATCATATGATCATAGAAACTATGTTGTGTTGATGTTAGTCTAAAATGATGACTTATTTTAAATGTTAAGTCGAAATCAATCTGATTGTTTTCAACCATCTCATCCATAATATTAACACTTGAATGGCGCATCTTCCCCGACATTTTCGAACCCTTACGGGTACTCTTTTTTGTGGTCATTAATCATATTTATCATATATATGACTGGCTGACAAAGGTTCAAAAAGTTACTGCAGAGGTATAAATAGTAGTTGAAAAATATAGATATATACGTTATAATAGTATTAGTTATGGATTTAGAAAAAGAAACATTAATACTGTCTGATGATAAGATATTTTATACAATAGAGGGTGAAGGTGAATTCGTTGGTCAGCGGTCTCTATTTATGAGGATGGCGATGTGTAACCTAACTTGTATTGGGTTTGCATCTGAAGACTCTCCTCATGGTTGTGATTCATTTATCTCTTGGAGGGTCAAGAATAAGATGACTTTTAATGAAATCTTTCAGATGATGGAAGATAATAACTGGATTGAGAAGCTCGAGAAGGGTACGATTTGGAAACTAACTGGAGGTGAACCTCTTATTCAGCAGAAGCAATTACTTAAGCTTGTAGAGGCTTTTGTTACTAAATATAATTTCTCTCCTAAGATCGATTTTGAAACTAATGCTACTCTTATGCCTAGTCCTAGATGGAAACAAGAATTTGAAGCTACCTTTACTACCTCACCGAAGCTAACTACTAACGGTGATCCTGAAGCTAAAACCTATAAACCTGAAGTTCTTAAGTATCATAGAGAGATTAACTCTGGTTTTAAGTTTGTTATTAATGATCCTGCAGAAGACATAAAGGAAATCTGGAGTAAGTACGTAGAGGATGATAATGGTATTAATGTGAGCCGTGATAGAATCTGGTTTATGCCTTGCGCAGGCTCCCGTGAAGAGCATATTGCTAATGCTGAGGCTGTTGTCGAATACGCTAAGTCGATGCATGTTCATTTTTCACCTCGATTGCATTTGCTAGTCTGGGATAAAGCTCTCAAGGTATAACTAATATACATAACTAATATACATAACTAAAAAAAAGCCGTACAGTTAACTGTACGGCTTTTTTGATATATATATTATGTAAATACTATAGATAACCTAGATTAACTAGCTTTCTAATACGCGGGCTGATTGCATTTCTGTCTTGAGCTGTAACAGTCTGATTTTCAACATTGGTGTCAAGGGTAAACTGGATTGAGTTAAACTCCGGATCAATAACAGCAAACTCCATACCATTAAATGAATCGTCAATGTCCATTGTAAATACATACGGGGTTTCAACACCGAAACCTGCATAAGATGGAAAACCTACAGCAGATACTGTCCTTGCAGTTGAGTTACCAATGGCACCGGGGATGTCCTGATATAGTAGCTCGCAATCTAAACCCGCAGGTGATAGACCGTTCGGAAATGTATCGATATTGTTGACAGTGTCTTGGTTAGGTACATTCGGAGCACCAGAAAAGGTTAAAGAGTTAGTGAATGAGATAGGCATATTATTATTTAGTCTATATAGTTAATTTTTAGGCGGTAAACCATAACGTTCTCTAAATGTAGGTTTACGCTTCGAAGTTTTAGGCTCCTTAACAGTCTTTGTTACTGCAGACTTAGCGGTTATAAAAAGAGAAATTGCTGTTGAGATAAGTTTACTCTTTTTAAGTCTTCTATCTAATTCGACACCCTTCTCTCTGCAGAGAACTTCAAGCTCAACTTTAGACATCTGTTTTATTTCTTTTTCAGTCATATATATATTTATGGTTGATTACATTTTTTTTATTACTAAATAATTTTTATGGAAACAGTAATTACATTAATAGTATTCATCATTGGGTTTATCGTCGGTGCATTAGTTACTCGCAACAACACCAGTAAAGTTAATAGAGCCGTAGAAGACGCTGAGGTATTTGCATCACAGATTAATCGAAAGATCGATTCGCTCCGCGATGAGGTTACTGCTAAGCTGGTGAAGAAGCCTGCTAAGCGTGGCCGGCCGGCGACTAAGAAATAACTACATACTATAAAGATCCTTGATAGCTCAGCGGTAGAGCGGGTGACTGTTAATCACTAGGTCCAAGGTTCGAATCCTTGTCGAGGAGCCACTTTTTTTGCGGTGATTTACTACCGCTTAATAACGGCAACATAATAAAACAATAGGTAATACCGTCTATTTACCTCCCGCGACGGGCGTAAAGTAAAATCCTATTATCGCCCCCAGAGTGGCGATTGAGACCAGAGAGATGTGCCCCGTTGTGATTGCTGATACGACTTCATCTCCTCTTGGGATGGTAATAAGTCCCCATAGGATTTCGATGTTCCTCGATTGTGCGTTTGGGGTAAAGGTAATGATCGTGACACTTGGCCACAACGTACACAATATTGATATTGCGGAGAAGTTGAGCATGCCGATAAGAGCAATAATCCTGCGAGTAGTACGAGTAAATATATATGTTTTTTCATTTGGTTCTCCGAATACGGCTTTTTGCATTTCTATACTTGCCTTGGATAAAGCCAAATCCCTTGCAAGTTCACGTTTAGCGTTAGTTGCTTTTGCGTCACTAATCGCAGTAAATATACCGGCTATAATTTTAAGCATAGAGCCCATCCCGGTTGCACCGAGTGTTGAAAAAAGCATTGTTAGTAGTCCAGACATATTATATTCCCTCTATTCTATATAAATATTTATATATAATTACATGATTTGGTATTATAAACACTAAATTAAGGTATATACTAAAATGACGTAATGATTAAATTTAATACATTTTTTGAAAACTACGCTGATGGCAAGGTGAAAGGTAAGAGTAAACCCGGTCGGGTAAAGCGCTCTGGTGCTAGTTGTAAGGGCTCTATAACTGAACTAAAACGCAAAGCTAAGAAGTATGGTGGTGAAAAAGGTAAAATGTATCAGTGGTGTCTTAACATGAAAGCTGGTAGAAAAAAAAGTGAAAATAAATAAGAAGATGAAGCATAATTATAATAAGTTAGCTGCCCTTGTATTAGAGAGTCTCGGAGGTTATAAACCAATCACACTACCATACTCGCTTGATGATTTAGAACCTCATATCGACGCGGAGACAATGAAGCTCCACTATAATAAGCATTATAAGGGATATGTAAAAAAACTAAATGATGCTATCGGCGCAAATCAACCACCTCTAAAGGAATTAGTTAAAAAAACAGCTAATAAAAAAGCAGCAATTCGCAATAATGCCGGTGGTGCTTACAATCATCAACTCTTTTGGAATATGATGACCCCGCACAAGCATTCGTGTAGAGGTTTAATAAAAGATGCAATTGAAAAGAAGTTTGGTTCAGTTGAAGAGTTCTACAGTGAATTTACCGACCAAGCTAAATCACACTTTGGTTCCGGCTGGGTATGGCTCGTAAAGAGTGGTAATACCTTAAAAATTATACAAACAGACAATCAAGATAACCCTCTTATGTTTGATCAAGGAGAACCGATATTAGGTATTGATGTATGGGAGCATGCTTACTATAAAAAGTATGGCCCAGATAGAGAGAAGTATATTAAAAACTTTTTAAAGGTAGTTAACTGGGACTATTGTAATCAGCTACTATCGCTTTGACCTCTTCTTTGAGGTAATTTACATGTATTTTTGACCACTCGTACTTTTCGGGATTTTTGTAGAATATAACTAACCCGTCACATTTCTTACCTGAAATCGCTTCATACATATGTGCATATAGAGATAGCTGTAGAGCGTATGAATTAAATTCACATACCGTTAAGTGACTTACTGGACCGGTCATGTACTCTCCATATTCGTTAGTATACCGAAAGCGCTTGTTGGTTTTAAAATCACCTACCTTAAAACTCTTCGAGTTCTCATAAATTAAATCTCCTGTACCTGCGATTCCATTAACAGTGTCATATAGTTTTTCTTCAGCATGTAGCTTAGGGTAACCTTTAAATACATCTTCGTGTGAGCTATATGATGCATAGAGCTCTTTATATTCATCTTCTATCTTGCCGTCTACAAGAAAATCCTCCATTACTTTATGTATATGGGTACCGTAATCACACGCTTTATTTTTAGTTTCTTCCCATTGCTCGAGAATAAAGTCAACATGAACACCTTCGCGTTTTGCAACTCGAGTGGCATTACCTATCGCATCGAACTTAGGCTTATATTTACCGAGTAAGGTAGTTACAGATATTAGCTGCTTACCAGTCTCCGTATCCGTGTATGTATGGGATGCCTCATCAAAATGGATCATAATATTATTATAACATAAGCCCTTGAAAATGCAAATTCTTATTATAAAATATATGTATGAGATTAGCTATTAGCGGTACAGGGTGTCAAGGTAAGTCAACATTGATTAAGGATTTTCTTGAAGAATGGCCTATGTATAAAACTGAGAGCCAGACGTATCGTGATGTCCTTACTGGCGAGAAGTTGCCTCACAGTAAAGAAGCTACTAAAGACACTCAATGGAAGATTCTCAATCATATGATTGATGAAATGCAGACATTTGAACACGGTGATAATATCATTATGGATAGATGCCCTATTGATAATTTAGTCTACTCTCTCTGGTGTTTTGAGAAGGGTGTAGGTGATATCGATAAGGAGTTCATTGACAAGTGTATTCCGCTTGTATGTGAGAGTTTAAAGCAGTTAGATATTATATTTTTCACACCTATTACCAAAGCAGCTCCTATCACTCCTGAGGATGATGGTATGCGTGAGGCAGATCCTACCTATATTAAAGAGATTGACAATATTTTCAAAATGATAGGAGCACAGCATATTGAAAATAACGGGCTCAACCCATTCTTTCCAAAAGAAGATGCACCTGGTTGGATTGAGGTGTTCGGAGAAAGGTCTGTTAGAATAGCTATGATTAAGCAATATCTTGATGAAACTGGCGATCTAGTAGGTGGGTGGGAAGTTACACCAGAACCTGATATTGTTGATCCTAATAATCAATCTGTAGATGAGGGGGTAAATGCTATGAAAGCATTAATTGATGATCAAGAGGCCGCAAAGAAGTTTGATAAGGAACTGGCACATCAAAAGGGACTAATCAAAGCGATGGGTGAAAAGAACATTGACGACATTACCGCTGCCGGGTTCTAATATAGATTTAACTGATTAAGAGGTAAATAGTTCCTCTAGAAGTAGAACTGATACACCGGTTGCATCACTTGCATTATCCTGCTGCGACCTATTCTGTAGAAAATCTACGCCAGTCTCCAACCTTATCGCGACGCGAATATATAAGATATTATTTGTACCTAGAACAGTAGGTTCATATACCCCAGTGAATGTTGAAGTGTGTCCTTCCTCATTAGCGGAATCACCTCCAAGTATGACAGTACCTCGGAGAGCTGAATTACTAACCACTCCGAGAAAATCCGGAATATCCGACCACCCAACCCCATCTTGCGAATACTGTAGTACAAGAGCTGCTGTATGGTCATTCAGATTGAGCGAACCCGGTACAGTGAATGATATTTTTAATCTTGAATTGAGACTTTTTAACGTGATGTTTGACTCCAAATCAATATCTGTTGTTGCTCCAGTGCTCCCTGCACGGGTAGTGACTGTATTATATATCGTCTGCGCATATGCCGGGTAACCTCTGAAGACATCACCACTTACATACAACTCATCAGCTGATAGACTCACTACTGATAAGACACTCATAGTCGTCTCTGTCGATAGAGCCTCGATATTTGTTGTGTTTGTGTTAATAGCAGCACTTAACGGGGCTAAATTCTGCTCCCCTGGTATATTCTCAATTTCTGCTGACAAGGCTTGAATTTCTGTTGTGTGTAGCTCAATAGTACTTCCAAACGTAGTATTCTCGAGACCTACAACAAAGTTACTGAAATTCAACCTATTTGTTGCATTAGGTGTCTGGAGGATTATAAAGTCACCATTAACGACTTGGTTGGTTTCGGGTAACTGATTGATACTAACGTCTGTGCTTGCCATATAAATTATTTATTATAAAATATATATAATGTCAAAGATTGGGGTAGGTATAGTAACGTGTAATAGAGATGACTTCTATAATACGTGTGTTGGTAGCATTAATCCTAGCTGGTACGATGAAATTATCACCGTTAATGACGGCGATAACGGGATCGTAGGTACGTGTCAGTTACCTGATCACTATGTTATCAACAATGAGAGTAATTTAGGGGTATGTAAGAGTAAGAATAAGGCACTTTCATACCTACTCTCGAAAGGGTGTGATTATATTTTCCTTGTTGAGGATGATATGATGTTTAAAGGTAATGCATTTGAAGAATATATTAGAGCGAGTAAAGCTACGGGTATACAGCATATGTCGTTTGCATACCATGGACCTGCTAATAAAGGTAATATTAGTAAAGGGGTACCTAAACCGAGGAAAGTAATTGATTACGGGGATGTAAAAATCGCTTTAAATCAACATTCAGTAGGAGCGGTATGTTTTTATACTAAAGAGTCGCTTGATGATGTAGGTATATTTGACGAAGAGTTTGATAAAAATAATTTCGAGCATGTTGAGCATTCATATAGTCTCGCGAAAGCAGGTTATAGTACACCTTATTGGTGGTGGGCGGACCTAGCTAATAGTTGCGATTTTATTGAAGAGCAGGCTTGTAGTGAAGAATCATCCTCAATAAGGAGGGGGTGTGACTGGAAGCAGAAGATAATTGATAGTGCTCATTTATTTCAGAAGAAGCATGGATATATGCCAGCTTGGCAAAATGCGGTACCTGATACCCCATTAGTTGACGTTATTAAGATTTTAAAAAGTATGAAGAAATGATAACTTTTATTATAGCATACAAACAAGATACAGAAGAGAGAGCTGTAAATTTAGAATACTGTATACAGTACTACAACCAGCTTATACCTGGTTGTGAGATTATAATTAAAGAATCATTAGATAGAAACTTCAATAAATGTAAATTGTATAATGAGGGTGCATTACAGGCTCGACACAATACTTTATGTTTCCTAGACAGCGACGTTTTTGTCTCAGAATACTCTATTCAAAAATCTATTGAATTGGCCGACTGTAACAATGTCGTTATAGGTTATAATGGTGTAGCTATATATCTTTCGTATAAAGCCAAGAGTGCTCTAGCAGGTGACCTAACGTATAAAAATATGCTCAAGTTACTACCAGAAAAATACACACCGGTTCAATCAGATAAAAACGAAATGTTTGAAGTAGGTAACCTAAAGGCTGTCGGTGGCTGCCTAGTAATGTCTAAAGATTGCTTTAAGGATGTCAATGGTTTTAATCCTAACTTTATTAACTGGGGATATGAAGATAATGAAATTGTAACTAGAAGTCATAAACTTAAAAAAAATGTTATTATGGTTAATGTAGAAGACCCTTACCTATTCCACCTACCTCACCACGCTGTCGAGGAGGATAAAAGCATACACGACCACTACAATAGTAATCAATGCGAGTACAAAAAGGTATGTCAAATGGAGTATACGGAGTTACAAAAATATATAAAAACATGGAAACTGTAGATGTAATCATACTTTCTAATACCGCTAATTTTGAGTACTATGGTAAATTAAAGAAGTGTATTGCTACTTTAAAATCGAGTAGCAATATTGAAACTAATATTATTGTTATTGAAACTAATAAAAAACTGAGAGGGAAGGATTTAAAATTACCAATTGATACATTTTATATTCCGGAAGATGAGGAGTTTAATTACAATAAGTTTCTAAATTATGGCCTTACCTTCTGTAAGCATGATTATTTATGTATATCAAATAATGATGTATATTATAATAAAGATGTACTATACACTTTAGTCGATCATCTAACCGAGTATGATTCTGTTAGCCCATGGGATGATAATTCAACCTGGCGCTTTCATCAAACTAAGGATATTCACGTAGGTTTTTCGACCAGAGCATTTGTAACCGGTTGGTGTATTGTAACGAAGAGAGACACTATAGATAGAATTGGGGGTAAGTTTGATGAAAGGTTCTCTTTCTGGTTTCAAGACGATGATTATTCTAAACTATTGGAGGCTAACGACCTTACACACGCTTTAATTGGTAATGTATCAGTATGGCACGATTGTGGTCAGAGCCATGAGCTATTTAGTGAACAAGATAGACAGAGACAAACTCACGGGTTAGCGGCAGTATTTGAAGAAAAATGGAAATAGTAAATAAAATTACATTAAGAGATAACAATTTTAGTGGTAGAGATATTCTAAATATGCCAGGTGTTAATTTCTCCTGGGACATAGGTGATGATATAGTAAGTGAGTATGTATTTTTTACTGATAAAAAATTACAAGACGTAGATAGTAGTCAGTATAATAATGTTAAGAGAGTAGCATGGTTGCTTGAACCAACAGGTATAGACCCGGGTATATATGATTGGATCTTAGATAACTACCATAAGTTTGATAATGTACTAACATTCGACAGAACAATTATATCGCAAATAGATAACGGTCTTTTTCAACCATATGGTACATTTTGGGTAGAAAAAAAGAGCCCTATAAAAAGCAGTACTGTATCTATGATTGCATCCTACAAGAAGGAAGCAATTGGTCATAAGATCAGACATTCAATATATAATCACTTCAGGGACCGTATAGATATATTCGGTAGTATAACTGGTCATCATTTAGCTGATAAGGCTACAGGTTTAAATAATTTTAGATTTTCATTCGCTATTGAAAACTGTAAACAAGATGGGTACTTTACTGAAAAAATACTCGACTGCTTCGCAACAAAAACTATCCCTATTTACTGGGGTACCCGGTCGATTGGGGAATTTTTTAATACTGATGGTATTATTTTTATTGATGATTTTAAAAGTATCGAAAGTGTAATTAACTATCTCAGTGAAGATGTATATAACAGTAAGCTCGACGCAATTGAAGAAAACTTCAATAAAATTGACGATTACCATATACCAGAAATCTACACTGAGAAAAACTACAGCTACCTGCTACGTTAATCTCTTCAACTCGCAGTGGCATTCACATTAACATGAATATATAATAAGGATGGCATGAATCTACAAGAAGAGTATAATAGGAGAAAGAATAATAGTCCCGATATTAATGAGCATTTAAAAACGCTATATAAATATGGTAAAAAATGTAAATCCATAACGGAGCTCGGTTCACGTCACGGCGATAGTACAGTAGCTCTGCTTCACAGTCAGCCGGAAACAATGATTAGTTACGACCTGTTTAAATCTGAATTTATTGATGAAATTAAATCAGAGAATTATAAATTTGTAACAGGCGACTCTCTTAAAATTGATATTGATAAAACGGACCTACTTTTTATTGACACCCTTCATAGATACTTTCAATTATATAATGAACTAGGTTTACATGCTAAAGCAGTACATAAGTATATTATTTTACATGATACTGAAACATACGGCCATTCGGATGAACCTTTATACGGTGCTCATATACCCGTAAAGGTGAGTGATAAAGTAATTGCTACAAAAAAGCAAGGTCTCAAACAAGCTATAGACGACTTCCTGCTCGAAACAAAAGAAGGTAAGAATTGGGCTGTTTTAGAGGAATTTAAAAATAATAATGGTCTTACTATTCTATCGAGAATTTAAATTATAATAACAAGTTGATATGCCAGTGCTAGTACGTTATAATAGGGGTATATGATTATTAAAGATATTAAAGTTTATGATGGTCCGCTGATTCATAAGAGATTCGCTTACGATTACTTCCGTAATAAGGTATTGCCTACGGGTAATATTATTGCGTTTAGATGCCCGATGGATGTGAGTATTGATGGTATGATCGATCAAGAAGATGTATTACAAGGCGACTATATCTATAGCGATGATGCAGTTAACTTTTGTTGGGAGATTCCTAACCTCGATAGGTTTGGTGCCGTAGCGTTTCAGCGTTTGTTCAATACCCAGGTTGCTAGTATTCTTTCTAGTATTATTGGTAAGCCTATTGAAGTAGATGGTGATGACCTTATGGTGCATGACGAGTTTGAAGGTAGTGATGGTAAGCTTCAGCAGATTGGTAAGTGCAGTGTTAGTATTACATACTCTAAAGATAATGTAGCAATCGGCCATACAGGTATCAATATTAATGCAGGTAGTAAAGCTCCATCATTCGCATATAGTACTAAGCTCGACGAAGAGCAGACTGAGGAGTTTATGACTAAGGCTATTGATACCTTCTATGGTATGGTAGATGATATTTTCATCGCTACTACCAAGATTAATCTATAATGACTATTTTTCAGTATCTAAATAGCTTACTTTATAGTAAGAAGACAATAGATATGAACTGCGACGATGAGTCGCAGTTTAACCTGTTTATGGTCAATCGATGGAGTAGTATGTACTCACCAGAGATGGCTAATTATATTAACGAGTCGAGTAATAAATATTGGAGCTTGTTTGATGATAAACAAAACCAATATAATTATCTATACAATATACTACCTCGCTTAAGGTTTAAAAAGATTACATACCTGAAGAAGACTAAAAAAGACAAGGTCAAAAAAGAGGAAGAACCTATTTTACCTGAGTTTATGTCTAAGAGAGAATATAGACATAATGTTGACTTACAAAAAATGCTTGATAAGTAGTCTGTATGGCGCAAGCATCTATTGACAACCTAGCAACAAAAAGAAGTTTAATTGACCTGAGCTCTCATAGCTCCGGAGACTTTGATCTAAGTAAAGAGTTCGTCCTATCGTTTGTATATGATGACATTATTTTAGTAGAGTATATAGATGAGGCACCGGATGCTTCTGGTGATAATATCATGAGAGATGGTATTTATATACCCACAAATACCCTCACGAAAACGTGGCGTAAAGCTAAGGTTATTATCGCCGGGCCAGAATGTAAATATACAAAAGCTGGTGACATTGTTATGTTTCCAAATGATAAAGGAGCCGCGGTTGCAAATATTCAAATTGCAGACTACGGTACTATCGATAAGGGTATGTTTTTAAATGAGCAGAGATTATTTGGTATCTGCAAAAGACGAGATGATTTAAAAGAAGGTGATGCCAAGAGTTAATCGTCAGAGCTTATTACAGCTATTAGATAATAATGTATGTGAGATAACATTTGTTAAACGTACTACGGGTGAGGTACGTACGATGCTTTGCACTAACGACCAGTCCCTTCTAAATAGTGTAAATGGTCGAACCACCTTAAACTACAAACCACCCGTCAAGCTACCTGATTACGCCCCAGGTCCAAAAAACTTAGTACTGACCTGGGATGTCTTCATGCAAGATTGGCGAATGGTTAATATGGATGCATGTAACCTTATTAAGAGTATACCTCGTGAAGAGTTTTGGGAGTACTTCAACGCTAACGTATATACTATGACGACAGAACAGAAACAACAATTTATGGGCAAATGAGACAAGTAGCAGCAATAGAAGCACAATTGAACGATTTTTTATTAAGAGATGTCGTCTTCCTCTTGAAGAGTGGTAAAACTCTCAAAAAAGGTAAATTAATTCTGTTTAAATTTAAGGAGTTTCATTTTGTGTTTACTCTAAAAAATCATAAAGACGAAACACGTGTGTATGAAGTACCATATCCGTTTAATTGGGAGCGACAGGACGCTGGTAATTTAAAGTTCTCATACGATATAGCAGAACTCACGGGTACAAGTAAAGCTCTATTTTACCGTATAAAATTACTAGATAAGACTAGTTGTAATAAATTTTACGATACAAGCCTTGTTTTATCAGTTGTATAGCCTATAATTGGCTATATGGTAGGTAGACTTTTAAATAACTTTCCTCAGGGATATACCCCGAGCAGTCAGCAAGATAAAATAATCAGAGAAATCGACCAGGCATTTGACTCTGGAAATAAGTTCGTTATATGTAGTGCTCCTACAGGGAGTGGTAAGAGTTTTATATCTAAGACTCTCGCTAATGCCTCTACTCCCTTCTCTGATAACTTTACTAACCTCGTCAATACGTACGCTGCCTTTAAGATGGATTCCAATGGTAACTATATCCATGAAAAAGAATGTAGAGACGCGTTACCCGCGGGGGCTTTTGCTCTAACCATTACTAAGGCACTACAAGATCAGTACCAGGACCTATTCGAAGATACTGCTGTACTAAAGGGTAAGGCTAACTATAGAAGTACTATCGATGGTAATATTGATGTAGAGCAAGAATCTGTAGTAATGCCTAAGAAGGTACTGGATGCTCATAGGCAGGCTAATCAATGTGACTACCATAATGATCGTAACGCAGCACTTACTAGTAAGTTCACGGCTCTGAACTATAAGATGTTTCTAGCGTTACCTGACCATGTTAAATATAAGAATTATATTATATGTGACGAGGCATCGGAGTTAGAGGATGAGATTATAAAGCAATTTTCCGTAGCAGTCGATATTCAGAAATTACATAAACTCAAGGTTAAGATCTTTCCACTATCATCAACTAAAAACGCCGCTGTTAAAAAGTGGTTAAATGAGGTACAGTCAACAATTAGTGAGCATATTAATATATTAACTGATGGTATTAAACTCGGTCTTTCAAACAACGAGTTATCTAAGTTAAAATATCTTAGAAGTCTACACCGTACCTTGGTACTAATTGGTGATACCTGGCAGCAATGCGAATATATTGTACAGGTGGAAGATAAGTTTAACATTAGACTTACACCCCTTAAGGTTGATACTCTTTCGAGTTATATCTTTAGGTATGCTGAAAGGGTCTTACTGATGTCTGCAACGGTTATTGACCATAGGAACTTGGCTAAGACTCTAGGTATTAAGGAGTATAAATATGTTGAGTCAGGTAGTTTATTCGACCCAGCTAAAGCTCCTATATACGTATCTAAATCTAATCGACTCAATCATGCTAATCTGCAAAAAGCTCTACCATCGATTGTGGAGCAGATAAAGGAGATTTGTAAAAACCATAGTGGTGATAAGGGTATTATACATACACATACAAATTATATTACTAGCTATCTGCAAAGAGGGTTGAGTGAATCGAGATTTCTTTACCGTGATGGCATGACACGTAATGAGGAGATTCTAGAAGAGCATACATCATCAGACCAACCGACTGTATTAGTGAGCCCCTCTCTAGGGCTAGGAGTGGATCTTAAAGGTGACCTAGCACGCTTTCAAATTATTATTAAAGCTGCGTACTTACCTCTAGGGGATGACAGGATAAAGAAAATGTTTGAGCAAGACAAGCAATGGTATGTTAATAAGATGCTTTCAAATTTTATACAACAATGCGGTAGAGGTATACGTAATCAAGAAGATCATTGTGTTACGTATGTACTTGATGCTAATATATATGATGCCGTTATACGTAATAAATCAAAGCTGCCCAAGTACTTCTTAGATAGATTTGTATAACGGTAGACGTTTGAATAAATATTGTCAATGACGACGTTCGAACATTATTACTACATCGATGAAAGTCTTAAGGGAGCCGTAGCAGCTGGTGCATTAGGTTTAGCTTCACTTACTAGCGGTGCAGATCCCGCTGATGCATCGCCAGCGATCACATTTACATCCCCTTCTAAAACGCCTATAAAGGTATCCCCGTCACCGACTTATAATCCTAGCTTCATACAGGAAGTAAAGGAGGCAGAAAACTCTGTGAAGGCGGGCTGGAGAGGTAATAAGTTTTACCCGTACCCGAGCCCGGAAGGTGGTACAGCTACTATTGGTTACGGTCATAAACTCACAACAAGTGAGTCAAAGTCCGGTAAGTACTCCAGTGGCCTGACAGAAGCAGAGGCTACCGCACTGCTTTTTAAGGATCTACGTACTTCAGAAGATAGGCTAAAGAGACACTTAAGATTAAAGTATAGTGTAGATTATAATACTCTAAAACTTAATCAAAAACAAATACTCCTTGACTTCACTTTTAATATCGGTAACGTTACTACTAAATTTCCTAAGTTTACACAGCATGTACTTAATAGAGATAAAGCAGGTATGATTAAGGAGCACGAAAGAAAATACAAAGATAAAAAGGGCAGATATCACCGGCTGCAAGACCGTAATGAGAGAACACTACGTTTTATTCAGGATCAGTTTTAGGCTTCTTCTTCTTCTTTCTTACCGGTAGAGTAACGAACATCGTCTTCATTTTTCCACCTGGTTGACCTTTAAAACCTGATACAGATTTGGTATTATGGGGCTCGTTCAGCTGAGGATTGACCGTACCATATTTACCACTCGGTCTAACCTTAACTGGTCTCTTAGTATCGGTAGGTGCAGTAAAGTCTTCTAGAAGTTGTTTACACAGATCATCAAAGTTCATACTAGTATTTAGAGTTTAAAGTTGAAAATCCCACGTTATACCTTATAATTATATGATGCCAAGCACGCAAAAGATTAATTGTGTTTTTACCGGTAAACCTACTGTTTACTCAGGTGATTTCCTTAAGAAAAAGATAGACGAATATGGTGGTGAGGGTAATCTCATAAAATATTATGTTTGTAGAGAAGTTAAAGCCTTTCTCAAAAAAGGTTATAAGTGTGAAGATATCCGAAAAGTATTAAATGTTGATGAGAGTATATTATTACCATCCGAGGACGTTATAGCGTTTGTACAGGAGAAGTTTGGTAAAAAGAGTATACTAAAGGATCACCCTAGCTTTAATAGCGCGTTGACAGGGTTTACATATAATAAAACCGATTCTGATGTTGAACAGTTTATAAAAGAGTATATAATAAAGGTATGAACTTAACTGCACGAATTAATAACAATAAGGTAGAAATCTTTGATGTACAGACCGGGGGTATACAGGCATCTCACAGCCTACCACCCGGAGAATATACCGGACCTACTATCTCCGGAGATGTAGTCTCTGTAATTATTAAAACCCCATACGTGGGAGATAAGATTAGAACAATCAATATTAAGACAGGCGCAATGATTAGCGAGATTTCAATGTAATGATTGATATAAGATTAGTAGACCAACCGGTCGATATTGATAAGTTTGAAGCATATAGTGGCGACCTACCTACTCTATTTTTAGGTTTTGCTATTAAAAACGAGTACGATCATGCACGACTCTCGATTAATAAAAAATATAACCCTAAAAAATCATTAATAGTACATAAGAGAGATGCACATGATTACTTCATATTACCCCTGTACGGGCTATTTTTAAAGCTGAATAAGACAGGGAGGGGGTTAGCTAACACTCTAATAAACCAGCAAAAGGAAAATACAGTTGATATTTCAACATACGAGCAGATATTAGGTGAGTACAACATGACATGTAATGATGCATATTCGTATCTGAATAAGCATATTTTTCCTATTGACTTTAACGCATTTACACACCTAACAGATAACCCTATTATTGACGACAAGAAGATACTACAGCACTTACTTGAGCTAAATGAAGATGAATTTAATTTTCAAAGATTTGGTGCTTTTAAACTATTAATCATAACAAAATAAAGTAAATAAACTCGTATATATGAACATTGTGAAAAGAAACGGGGAGGTAGTTCCCTACAACGTAGAGAAGATTCACCGAGTTATTGAGTGGGCTGTGGAGGGTATTAAAGGGGTAACAGTATCTGATATCGAAATTAATGCTAATCTACAGAAGAAAGACGGTATGACGACAGCTGAGATACATGACGGTTTAGTTGATTCTGCCGCTAATCTAATTAGTCTTAACTCACCTAATTACCAGTATGTCGCTGCACGTCTGCTATCGTACCATCTACGCAAAGAGGTATGGGGCGGTAAAAACCCGCCTAGGCTCAGCGATTTTATTAACGAGAACGTACACGACCATGATGTATATGATGAGGATATCTTAATGATGTATAGTAAGACTGAACTTAATAAACTCAATGAGTATATTGATCATAGTCGCGATGAGAGCTTCACTTATGCAGGCATGAGACAGTTATGCGACAAATATCTTATTCAAGACAGGTCTACCGGAAAGCTCTACGAAACCCCTCAATTTGCTTATATGATTATTGCTATGGTATGCTTCGGTCAGTATACAGGTGACAGGCGCATCGCGTATGTAAAGAAAGCATATGACTACTTCTCTAAGTTTAAGATCAACATACCTACACCTCTAATGGCAGGTGTACGTACAAAAATTAGACAGTATGCGTCTTGTTGTTTGATTGATATTGACGATACTTTACCCTCTATCTTTTCATCATCTGCTGCCGCTGGGTTCGCAACCGGGTCTAGATATGGTATAGGTTTAAATATCGGGCGAGTACGGCCCATTAACTCTGCAATTAGAAATGGTGAAGTCTTACATACAGGTGTTATTCCGTTTCTCAAGTTAATGGAGTCTACCGTTAAGTCTTGTCATCAGAATGGTATTAGAGGTGGATCCGCAACAGTCAACTTTCCATTCTGGCACTACGAGGTTGAGGATATGCTAGTACTTAAGAACAACTCTGGTACTGATGATAACCGTGTTAGAAAGCTAGACTACTGTATTCAATTCAGTGAGTTATTTTACCAGAGATTTCTCAAAAATGAAGACATCACTTTATTCTCTCCGAACGAAGCAAAGGACCTATATGATGCGTTTGGGCACGAGAACTTCGATGAACTATATGAGCAGTACGAGCGTAAGACATCGTTAAAGTTTAAGAAGACGGTCAAAGCTCGCTCTTTAATGTCTCTTTTTGTTAAAGAGCGTGTAGAAACAGGTAGAATCTACTACATGAACATCGATCACTGCAATCAGCGATCAGCGTGGGATACAGATGTCAAGATGACTAACTTATGTGTCGAGGTGTTACATCCCACAAAACCCCTACAGGAAACTACTGATGCTGATGCTGAGATCGGTATATGTATTTTATCAGCCATTAATGTATTAGAGATTCAGTCTGATGCTGAGATGGAAAAGGTATGTGATATTACTATTCGTATTCTAGACCAACTCATCGACTATCAAGACTACTTCCTACCCGCTGCTGAGAACTTTACAAAAAATAGAAGGTCACTCGGTATAGGTATTACAAACTTCGCGGCTTATCTCGCGAAGAAAGGTGTTAAGTATGAAGATGATGAAGCACCTAACGTTGCTGATGAGTTGATGGAAAAGGTACAGTATAATCTTCTGAGTGCGTCATGTAAGCTAGCGGAAGAAAAAGGTGCATGTTCTAAATTCAACGAAACTAAATATTCTAAAGGATGGCTACCTATCGATACATACAAAAAGGATATTGATGAGTTTGTAACCAGGGAGAATTCTATGGACTGGGAATCACTTAGAGCAAGAATTAAAGAGTTTGGCTTGAGACATAGTACTGTATCAGCAATAATGCCGTGCGAGAGTTCTTCTGTTATTCAGTGCTCTACAAATGGAATCGAACCAGTTAGATCCTTTATCACATATAAGAAATCGAAGGCGAGGACGTTACCCGTTATTGTACCTAACTACTCATCGTATAAAAGTAAATATACTTTAGCGTATGATATGGAGAGTAATGAAGGTCTTATTAAGATTGTAGGTGCTCTACAGAAATGGGTCGATATGAGTATTAGTGCTAATATATACTATAACTACGCTCATTACGATAATGGAGCTCTACCAGACTCTAAGGTAATTAAGGAATTGTTACTTTCTTATAAACTCGGATGGCGTACTGGTTACTATCTGAATACTGATGATGGAGACAAGCAGACCTCCGGAGAAGATGCAGTTGATGACGGATGCGAATCAGGAGCGTGCGCTATATAAAACCTTTAACAAAAACAATTTAAAAATGAACACCGTGCTTAATACAAAAAACATCGATACAACAAAGCAGCCTATGTTTCTAGGAGAAGACCTATCTTTACAGAGGTATGATAGATTTAAATATCCAAAGTTCTTTGAGCTGTGGAGAAAGCAAGAAGAGTTTCACTGGTTACCAGAAGAGGTATCTCTTACAAAAGATCGTAATGACTATGAGAATCTGACAGATACTGAAAGATTTATTTTCAATAGCAATCTCAGATGGCAGACTATGACTGATAGTATGCTTTCTAGGAGTATTCATAACATCAAAAATTATGTATCTAATCCAGAGCTCGAAATATGTATGACATCTTGGGCACGATTTGAGACTATTCATAGTTATTCATATACATACGTTCTGCAGAATATTGCGAAAGATGCTACTGCGTTCTTTGACTCTATTCTCGAGGACAAAGAAATCGTTAAGAGAGCGCAAGAGATTAGTAGCTCATATAATGCATTACTAGGTGATGATAAGGGCTGTATGAAGCAACAAATATTTAACTCTATATTGAGTACTCAAATTACAGAAGGATTAGCCTTCTATACCTCTTTTGCATGCTCATTCTTCTTCGGATATAAAGGTAAAATGGAGGGTACTTCAAAAATTATCGGTCTAATTGCCCGTGATGAAAATTTACATACTGCTATTACTCAGAATATTATGAAGAATTGGCGCGATAATCCAGACGAAGGCTTTCAGGATATTATCAAAGATAACGAGCAGAAAGTATATGATATGTACGGTCTTGCTGTAGAGAATGAGAAAAAATGGGCCGAATATCTCTTCTCAAACGGTTCTCTCCTAGGACTAAATGCAGACATGCTAGGAGGTTACATAGAGTGGTTAGCTAACAATAGGCTTAAGTCTCTTGGATATGACAAGATATTTGATGCTCCTACCAACCCTATCGGAGGCTGGTTAAATAGCTTCACAGATAGCTCAAAGGTGCAGGTAGCTCCGCAAGAGACTGAAATTAGCTCTTATAAGATCGGTGCCAGAGATACTGAGATTGATTCATCTGATTTTGATGAATTCGAGCTATAAAAAAAGTAGATTTAATTGATTTATATACTATAATGTGTGTATATGAATATGAAAAATACAATTAAATCTATCGTCCTCTCACTGCTTACTGTAGCAATGGCAAGCGGTCAGGACGCCTTCCGGTCCGAGTTCGGTTATTACGGTCAGCGCATCTCCGGAGGACAGGTAGGCGCAGCAGATGCACCTTACATCAAGTTATCGTCTGGAGTTGGCACCTTCCAGAATTTTAGTATTGTTGGTGATATTGAGCTCGTAAACGATAGTAGCGGTGATCAACTTCACCTATCCTTAGGTACAAAGCTAAACACAACAATCGGTGATATTGATACACGTATAGTAGCTCATAAAATAGAAGGTTCCGATTTTACCTTTGAACTGGCCGGGCAGTATGATATATCTTCCGCTCTTACCGGTGATTTCGTTGATGCTACACTATCTCTAAGCTTAGAGAATGGTAGTAATGCAATTGATAGATCGACACGAGTAATTTATACACCCGCTCTAAATGTATCTAAGACATTTACATCGTCCTATTTCGATCTAATTCTAGGTGGTGAAGTCGGTAAAAGTTATGGTCTCAAAGAAAGTTTTGAATATATTCAACTATACGCTCGACTTGAAACAGTTATCAATGAAACAGCTCTTGTATATGTACAGTTTAACTGGCTCGATAACGATGACGTAGTATATGGTAGCAATACATTCGCCTTGAGTGAGAACTTCGATAAGTCTATCCATGCAGGTGTTTTGTTTAAATTTTAACCTAACCTAAACAAAAATGCCCCTCTATATTAATATAGAGGGGCATTTTTTTATATATTAACTAAAGTCACAAAATAGGCAAAAAGTAATACCGGGAAAGCTTAAATAAAACTAAGCAGGGAGAACATATATAAATATTAAACTAGGGTTGGATGGTGGGCGTTTTTAAATTCTTTATATAGACAATATCTCTTTTTATCTCTGCAATATCAATCTCTAATTGCCTTATCACGTTAGGTGGTATAATTTCACCATCATCAGTAATAAGTTTAGATATTAGACGCTCAATCTTGATGATTAAGGCCTTCAGTTCCGTCCCACGAGCTTCGTTTGTACTAACAAGGAACCGGATTGATTCAGTCTCTTTTTCGAGATTATCAACCTTTAATAACAGGATCTCTCTGTCCTTGCTATACGTTGTTCTATCTACATACTTGCTATTGAGCCATAGAGCTGCAGTGGCAGCAGACATTGCGATAACAAACGTAGCGAAGTTGAAACTATCAATAAAATTCTTTACAGTACTTACAGCACGGCGTGGTTTTGTCATGCCAATATTTAATTAGAAAAGGTTAATTAATAATAAAAACAGTGATTATTTTGCACCATTCTCCCTTGGATTAGCAGTGGATCTAGCTGCATCGCCGTTCAGTGCCGCAGCTGCCTCTCTAACACTATTATTTGTATCCTTGAGTGTTAAAGGTAGGTTCGCGAACGCATGATTATGGTCTTCAATAATTATGTCGTTAGATCCGATTGTAATGGTACCATCCCATGCATTTGCACCAACTGAACCAACCATCGATGCCTGGAAGGTTGCACCAGACTTTAGACGCACCCTCGTATCTTCTGTTACTTGATATTCTCTCGGCGCGGTCACGTGCTGTAAGTATGTCTCACCTTCTACGAGCATACCACCACCTATAAGAACGTTCTTAGATACACCTAAGCTTCCATCGACTAGTACCTGCCGCTGTCTTTTATTCCTCAATCTAAGTATGTCAGCTGAAATATTAACTACCTGACCATCAATATTGACTTCATTAGAGGATCCAACATTAACTTGTTCCCCGGTCACGTTTGTAATGGTACCGACAACATTTGTAGGGCCGTATGATTTTAAATTTAACCCACCAGCACCTACGATGACATTATATCTATTTGAAACATTAAGAGTTGATGTACCACCGGGTAAGTCCTGTACATGTACATATTCGACAAGAGGTGTACCCTCACCATCTATATAAACAGTACCAGCTGAAGACTTTACCTCACTGCTAGTAAGTTTACCGATAGGGTCATATCTAATACTACCAAAGTCATTCATCTCGAGTCCAATAGTCTCTACCTTATTTTTTGTAATATTAATAATCTCACTACCACCAATACCTAGTCCCTGCTCGACAGTAGTTAATTGCTCTATGCTAGCATCAATAACTTCTTTTAATTGATCTTTTCTCTCGTCTATCTCCCATGAACCACCCTCTGTTGATGGGCTCGGTTCAGATACAGAGGGGGATTGGCCAGCTGGACCAGCTGCAGTACCTGTTAATACTACCTCGTTCTCGTTAACATATGTACCAAGAGCTCCAGGGGATGAGTTTGACTGACCGGCTAAGGTAGGTATCACCTCTTTACCCACTGGATTAGGTCCGAAATCACCGACCTGTTCTTGAAGGTCACTATTTCTACTCAACGTTATAAAGCCATCGGGGCTCTTGATATCGTTATTACCTGTCCTTTTTATTTCAAAAAGCTGCTTAAATTCCTGAATAGGTCCAACAATATCTTTCCATTCCTGGACGGAGGCTCTATCTAGGTTACCGACCTTTTTGTATTTGTCTCTTAAAACTATTTCATCAAAATCTTTCTGCGTGAATTCGTTTCTAAATCCATTTACGGTCTCGTAGTAGTCATTCTGAACGAGGGTGTTTTTATTTGCTGTTGCTAGTTCAATTGTAGCATGGTTATTCATCTCATAGTGTGAGCCTGAATATTGGCCTAATATAACCTTTTCACCTAAATCCGTATTTACAAACTCGAGTTGCCCTCCTTTTTGGTTTATTACATATTTATTTCTATAAGTGTTTGTATCATCGTTATCGTCTGTTGTACCAGTGGATCGATTTTCATATGTACCTGGGTAATCATTAACACCTTTATCCCCGAATATACCTGCCCAGTCCTCTTGACCGTAACTACTAGCAAAATATACTGGAAATTGAATATTACCTTCTCTAAAGAATACCCATACATGTGCGCCTACAGCAGGTATAGAGAACGAGCCTCTAGCAGCATTATTATATGCATTGGGATGGTAATTATAAGTTAACGGGTTAGGTCTATTCGCGTAGTGTTCTGCTGTATTAAAGGCATCGTTAAAAGTTACCTCTTCATCATATAGAGAGCTCGGAGCATTACCATCCGCACCAGATGTACCTTCTGTTATAGTGCTTAAAAAATTAGAGTACGACTTAGTGCCCGTCTCATTATAATTATTAAATCTACCAGTAGCACTCTCACCCACTAATGGACCTGCGTATTCAGCCCATGGTAGTATTTGTTTTAATTCATTTAATATAGGAGAAGTATCTCTGTTTACATTATCACCTAAAATGCTATCAATGCTCCTATCTGACTGACCATCGAGCCATGAAGAGTCTGAAATAGATGTAAGGTGCGGTATAAAGACCTTAACTCTACCATATTGATCCGGGTCGTTATTCTGTATAACAACACCTAGGTAGTTACCGAATTTCTTTTTTTCATCCTTTTCCCCCATATTAATATTTAAAAGAAAGTAGTTACATTGCTATGGTTTACGGTTTAGCTGATAAAACGAGAGCTGCTTCAGCATCTCTCCTTCGCTGCAACCCTCTTGTTGAAGGCCATATTCTTTTCATGTTCGTAAGCTGAGTAGCTATATACCCGTAAATGTCCGCTACAGGTATATTACCTATAAGCGCCTCGTGTATATTTCTCATCTCCGTTCTACTTGACGAGCTGCTCAGCGAACCACCGCGGTTAAATACCAGTGAAACCAAGGCACCGAAGGCATCAGCATTTAATCTACCCGGGCCTCCCGTGGCTTGAATTGCACGTGGAAATGTATACTTAGTCCGGTTAACTTGCGTTGGTATAGTGTTATTAACATATACCTGCTCCGCTTGAGCCCATGGTATTACTATATCCTTTACTGAACCTAAAGCGTTTTTTGCCGCCGTTTTCTTGAGACCTACGCAACGCTCGAGACGCGCAAAGTCATCTGGATCTAACCGGTCACGCCAATCTAGAGCAAAAGCACTCTTACTATAGTAACCTAGATCATAACCGACTCCGATTGTAACACCAGACTGTACACCAGGCCAAGAAGGTCGGCTGAGCCTAGCGTTATAATAACCAGCGCCGCCACCTACCTCGAAATCTAGTATCAATTTATAAGCCTTTGCACTTAAGAGTGGTGTCGGAGAGGCACCTGTACTGCTAGCGCCGGTAGCCGTTGCTCCCGGTACAGCTGAACCAGGGCCGCCTGCCATTTTACCGATACCTTTACTAGGTACTCTAGATTGTGTATTTAATAGAACAGCGGATGTAGTTTCCTTTCTCTCAGCAGTTGTAGCACCAGTCTTTAATGCTGTAGCAGCTTTTTGAAGCACGTCACTGGATATTAAACTCTTTGCCGACTCAAGTATCGAAGAATCTGCACCGAAATTGCGTAAATCAACATTCGCTAGCTTACTAACGCTTGAAGTAACGTCACCGAGCATATTCCCTAGAGATGAAGCTGTTTCTGCGTCTTTAGTTATATCAGCCGATACACACTCTTTTTGCTGTTTTAGAAAATCAAAAGATCCGATTCTTAACTCCAATTTCTGATCTTTTAGTGATTTCATCATATCCAACGCCCCTCTCGCAGCTTCTTCAATACTATCGAAAATCGCGGCAGATGCTTTTGCTTTTAACTCCCCAAGATCAGGTATATCACCATTGAGGACGTTCGTCGCTGCACTTTGAATATTGCCGATGTCTGGCATTTCAGGTAATCGACCGGTTTGTGCATCTTTATAGTTATCAACAGCATTACTTACAAGAGATTCCATATCTGGTGTTAATGATGCTACAACCTCATCGACCTTAGAATCCTTGAGGTCGGTTGGTAGCCCGCTTATTTGTGAAGGCAGCGCTCCGGTAAGCTTCGAGGCTATATCATCAACTGGTAACGTGTTACAAAGATCCGGAACTTCAGGAATTGGAATATCGGGTATACTAAAAGCCATATAATTATTTACTTGATATATGTGGTTTAGCCTGTATAATAAGTGTATGACGAAGATGATATCCCACGAAACTCCTCTATCTATGCTTGAGGAGTCGATTACATATAATGATTACGATTATGCGCTAGTGCATTTATTTGAGACTCATCCAGATTATCTAAAGTTCTTTAAACGATCAATAGCGTGTGGAAGAGAGGTTTTACTGGATAATAGTATATTTGAATTAGGTAAATCATTCGATAGTGTTAAATTTGCTGAATACGTAAAAGAACTAAGACCGACATATTACATTGTACCTGATGTATTAGAAGATGGTTATCAGACGATGGTTGATTTCTCTGAGTTCTCTAAAGAGTATGCCGATCTACCTGGTCTGAAAATAGGTGTGGTACAAGGGCGTACGTATGATGAGCTAGTAGAGTGTTATCAGTATATGTCAAGGCATGCTGACTATATTGCTATCAGCTTTGATTATAGTTACTATATTGCGACAGGTAGGGGCGGTACAGAACTAGAGCGCTGGTCTACTGGTCGACAGAAGTTTATTAGAGACCTTATTAATGATGGTGTATGGAACTGGCAGAAGCCTCATCACCTCCTAGGGTGTTCACTTGCTGCTGAGTTCGGGCACTATAGTGATATCAAGAATATTAGAACAGTTGATACTTCTAATCCTGTGGTTGCTGGTATTAAGGAACTCCGTTATAATGGTAATCTAGGGTTAACAGATAAGCCTTCTATTAAGTTAGCTGATCTCATCGATCATGAAGTAACTGATACTCAGAAGGAAGCTATCTACTATAACGTTATGCAATTTAAAAATATTATACAATAAAATGATAGTTAGTTTTACAGGAGCGCAAAGTACGGGTAAGTCTACTCTTCTTGAGAGATGTAGGAATGATGATAAATTTAAGTCATATAAATTTGAACCTGAGGTAACTAGGTGGGTTAAAAAGACGTATGGGCTATCTATTAATGAGAGCGGTGATGAGTTTACTCAGATGGCTATCCTAAATCGACATATGCATAACTATCTTATGTATAGAGATCGCGATGCTGTCTTGGATAGATGTATATTAGATGGTATCGTATATACGTGCTATCAGTTTTCGAAGAACAGGGTAAGTGATGAGGTATTGGAGCATGCTTCATATCTTTACCGTAAGCTTATTGATAAGATAGATATAGTATTCTACACTGAACCTGATATCCCATTGATTGACGATGGGGAGAGAAGCATTAACGTGGAGTTTAGAAATGAGATTATTGATATATTTAACGAGTTTTTAGGTTCGGCTGAAGCCTCAACTAAGGTTGTTAGATTGAAAGGATCAGTTGAAGATCGTATGAAAGTAATATATAATGAAATAGAAAATTATGGCAAATAAAGAACTAGATAATAGTAGAATTAGTAAGCACCTAGGACAGACGTCGCAGTATAAGAGTCAGTATGACCCTGAATTGCTCGTCAAGGAACCTCGATCAAATAATAGAGGGTACCTGGGTATCGTTGAAGGTGACTTACCCTTTGTTGGGAGTGATACGTGGAATGCGTATGAGTGTTCCTTTCTTATGAGTAACGGTCGACCGGTTACAGGTGTCGTGAAGATTGTGTATGACTGCAATAGTCCGTATATTGTTGAGAGTAAGAGTATTAAACTATACCTTAACTCCTTTAATATGACGCAGTTTGAAGGTACTCAGGCAGAAGCGATCGCGCAATTCGGTTCTAAGGTTAGCGATGACCTTAGTAAATTACTCGAGGTTGATGTAGCTGTTAACTTCTTCGAACCTGGTGCAATCGACCAGTATGATGTATGTGCTCATGACGAATGGGACCTAGACGAGTATAATACCATCGAGGATCAGGTGTGTGATAAGGATGCAGTATATACTGTATATAACGAAACTCCTGAGCTCCTTTTAGAAGGTAAAGTATCTGGTGATACTGACGTTGAAGTTAAGTATCACTCTGCATTGCTTAAGAGTAATTGTCGAGTAACGTCTCAACCTGACTGGGGTGATGTAATGATTCATATGAAGTCTAAGCATGTGGTTGATAAGGCTGCATTGCTAAAGTATATTATCTCGTTTAGAGATGAGTGTCACTTCCATGAAGAGATCTGCGAATGTATTTACCAGCGTCTAATGGAGGTGTTTGAACCTACTGAGTTAGGTGTAATGTGTCTATATGCTCGTAGAGGCGGTATTGATATTAACCCTGTTAGAGCGTCAGCTGAAAGTGTAGCTAATGCTATGGCCGGTACTTTGATGGATCCTAAGAAGGTGCATATCAAGACGTCAAAGCAGTAAACCTAATAATACATATTAACATAAAAAAAGGGTATCGGCGAAAGCCGATACCCTTAAGTGTTTATCTTATACTGTGTCTAAGTCTTAGAAATACACGCTGTTAGATGCAGGTGTAAATGAAGTCCCAAGTCCAGTAACGAGAATAGTGTGGTAGTAGAGGTTAGCTCCAAAGATGTTATCAACAACTCCGTAACGTGTAAGCAAGCCTACGCGTGGTGCGAAGTCGTTAGGACCAATGGTGCGCTGAACCATAACCGGGATGTACGGGCAATAGATAATACCTGTGTCATAGAACTCAGGTCCCTTGTAACCCAATAGGGCATACTCAGGCTTCTCTGCATTAGCTGCATCGATGTTATTACCATCAGTTCTTGTATCACGGTAAACATTGAAACGTCCACCAAGATTACCGATCTTAGCTACTCCGACAGGCTGTGTGTTAACATTACCCTGTACAGGTACCCACTGGAATTCAGGGAGCATCTCTAGGATAGCGCATACGCGAGGTGTTGCAACAATAAAGTTTGCAGCGCCACGACGGTTACGTACAGCAATACGGTTCGCTTCGATGATAAGTCTTTGATAGAAATCACGGTTACGTTCTACTAACCAACGACCGTCGGCGGAAGCAGGACTCCAGATGGAGTAACCGGCGTCAGGGCCCGCATCAAGTGAAACCTGAATCATACGAACCAACATCTCACGGTCGATCTCGGCCTGAATTTCGTACGACATAGCGTTTGTCAATTCAGTATCGATATCGATACCATTCATGTTTTTAAGGTCCTGTTCAAGTTCTACTGACCAGCGTGCGCCTAGGCGACGTGTTCCAGCTTCAACTGCTGTCTTCTCAAAGGATACTTCAAAGGATGGAATATTTCCAGTAACTTCGAAGTTCTTGAGGATAGCAGCTACACCCCTATCTCTGTCTGAGATAAGCTTGTCTACGTTGTACTCATCGATCGAAGATTCGATACCAGAGAGATACAGAGAGGATGTACCAGTGTATGCAGTTTGCAGGTAGTTATACCCAGCTTCTTCACCTTGGGCATCCGTGAGGATGTCACTCTGAAGGGCAGGGGTATTACCAGCGCCTGTTTTGCCGTCGATACCAGTACCAAGGGTTTCCCCAGAATAGCGATAGCGAAGAGCAAATGCAAGTCCAACAGGACCTGCCATAGGCTGCACACCAACAATCTCGTTAGTGATTAACTCGGGGAAAGTTCGTCTAATCATAGGAATCAAGATCTTTGGAAGACGGAAGTCACCTTGAGCGTACTCGTCAGTACCAGGGGTACCGAACGCAGAACGTCCTGTGGTTTGACCGGTTCCAATAGAACCACCAGCGCCAGCAACGTTACCGTTGGTTGGTGTGTAGTTAGGGCCATTCTCTTCGATACACCACTGCTCTTGGTTTTCCAAAAGCATAGCAGTGTTGAGACGAGTGTGGCTGTCTTCGATAGGTGCAACTGACTTAGAAGAATAGTCCAATACTGGTGCCCATTTTTCTAAGAGGGAAGCTGCTCTAGATTCGTCAATATAAGCCTGTGATGGGCGGATTGAATTCATAATAGTTTTAATTTCCTTTCGTTAAATTATATACAAATGTATATAAAGTTTTTTTGTGTTCGACCCCAAGGTATTAATTGCAAGCAACTATACCAGGTAACTCATGAGAAACATCTACAGGAGAAATCTTTAGTACTTACTAAGCTCAGTCATGTACGGACTAGCAGGGGCAGTTGATTCAACAACCACTTTCTCCTGGAGTACATCGGACTTAGAAGTATCTTTTAAAGCTTCTGTTTTAAGGCTCTCAAGCCTGCGCTCTTCTTTTTTACCGAATAACTGTAGAGTGTAATCGAAGTTCTCAGCGATGTAGTCGTAAGACTTACCGTTGAGCATCTTCTTAACAAACTTACTTGTTCTTTCGTCGAGGCCAGATGTTTTCTGTTCAATAAGAAGATTAGACTTAATATCATTAAGTTCTTCTAATACAGCATCTTTCTCGTGAAGTGCAGACTCAAGCCTATTATTGGCTTCATTAATTTGGTTTTTACCGTCAGAAACAGCATCTTTAATGCTCTTCTTTTCAAGTGCGCTATCTACTGCTAAATGCTGGCGTAGGCCTTCGAGTACAGTGATTGCTTTCTTGTTTCTAACTGCTTCTTTAATTTCAGCAGCCGGTACAGATTCTTCTAAATATGCATCGAGGTAATCGGAAATGGACTCAACTAGTTGAGCTTTAAATACCTCAGCATCTTCATTTAAATTGGTTTCATACTTAGTAATAACAGCCTTAAGCTTTGCTACTCTATCTTTATCAATAGCTTTAACAACCTTCTCTAATTTAGCAGAATGATCTGTGTCAATAGCTTCGAGGAGTTGTTCGAGTTTAGCTGAGTAAAGCTCATCTTGCTCAAGCAAGGCTTTATCAACATGTAGCTTAGATTTTTCTTCTAAGCGTGTATTGAACGCGTTTTCAATATCAGTTAAGACGACTTCATCGACTTGACCGTTTGTTGCTTCTCTTAAGATGTCGGAAATATTTTGCATAGGTTAAAAGATCGTTGTATTATTATTTATCATTTTAGTCTTAATTTTCCCGCTTATTGCCTTACTTAAATGAGAATTAGCAGTTTTATATTCCTTATTAATGATTCTATCAATGAATCTAACGATTTCTTTTTTTGTATCTTGTTGACTCATAATATATTATAGACCTTTAATAAATTTTAGCATATTCTCTCTCAAAAACGCATCTTGGTTCTTAAGGGGCATAGTCGCGATTGTCTTTTCAAAATTACCATAATCTTCTTCAAACTGCCCGTACTGGTTAAGTACGTACTGCTTACTTTCAAGAATACCATTAACAAACGCTTTTGGAAAGGATGGATCAGCAACACAATCGATTGCTACTAATTTAAAATCTTTTACACGATTAACACCGCTATTGCTTTCAGGAATTAGTTGACCTAACGCTCTAGAGCTCATACCAACTCTTACACCATCATTAATAAGGCTTCTTACAATTAAACCTGTTGGTGTTGATAGTACTTTACTCTTACCGTAAAAGACATTACCGTCTTGAGACATCTCTGTTACAATATGACATGCTCTCTCTAAATCTACATCAGCAGTTGACGGGTGATTGAGTTCACCCATTGCTCTACCAGGCTTAACCATTTCTTCTTCATACCGTGATACTTCATCCTTCATCTCATTGAGAGAGTAGATACGCTTGTTACGGTTAACATCTTCAGCCATCATATAAGGGCCTTTAATAAAGAGGTTTTGCTTACCTTTGGTAGTGCTCTCTTCAACGACATATTCGAAGGACTCACGTGGAGCTGGTGTTTCGACTATTAGATTTAATCCCATATATACAAATTATTTATTGGATGTGTACTATTTTTCTACTATAAATGTAAATTTTATATAAACTTACCGTATACCTAATTCCTTTTCTGTTAAGATAAGAAACTCATATCCCTTTTGATCTGCCCATCTCTTAGCCGCTTCCCACTTTGCCTGGTTTACAACCCATGTACGCTGCTCATAAATCAGGGTAGTTTTCTTTTTCGACTTGGTTGTCTTTGGTCTAGTAACCGAACCACTGGGCTTTATTTCAATAAGATACTTCATTGGTTTATTATCTCTATTAAGAAATAATATAAAGTTATCAACGAAGTACCTATGTACCCTACCATCTAGCGGGCTTATATAAGGTACTATAATGCTCTCACTGCCCCACTTGAGCACTCTATTATTAGAATCAGCCCATTTAAAAAATTTTAACTCCCAACTAGACCTGTAAACTGGGTCCGAGCTATCAACATACTTCTCTCTATTAATAGGCTTATACCGACCTTGCCTATATTTTTTACTCTTCTTCATTCACTAACCTACAAAGAACATAGGTGGTTCATTATCACCCAATCCTGGAGCACCTTCATATAGCATAGTCTCAAGACTTGCCTTCTCCGCTAAACCTTGCGTCATAAGATCAGAGGAGTTTAGGCTACCACCTCCAAATAAGGTTACTGTACCATACTTACCGCGGATATTTGCAACTGTGATCTTAGTTAATGCTAGTGAATATTGATATACCCAATGCTCTCTAATAACATCTCTTATAGGTCGTTCAACGGAGCAACTTACAACACCATAGAATCTTGAAGATGAACCACTACCAGACCGTGGCTGAGGATACATTCTTAACATCTGAGTACGGTCATCGAACGTATAACTACGCTTAGTAGCAAGAAGCTTCTCTCTCATCTCCATCCAATCCTTAAGAACGTACCAGCTAATTAAATCAAACCCATAACTACCCATAGCATAACTGAAATATGTCTGCTGAGCCATTGTCTGTTCAATAGTAAATAGCTGATTGATACCTGATGACGTACCTTCTTCGAAGTCTTGAACAGCTATAACCTTTCTGTAGTCCATTACATCGTAGTCATAGCTATTGAAGTATGAAGCATCAACGTTAGGTGAATCAGCACCTGATACAGAACCTAAGATACTAAAGGACTTAACAGGCTGTACTATAAATGAACTACTCAAAGATGGTATGTCTTCAATGATCTTGTTATATATGGTACCATCAATAACATCATTTGCAGATAGGCTATTACCTTCAGTAAAGACTGTTGAGAGAGCGCTACTCGTTGTAAATGATGTTGAGGGTATCGCTGATGCAGCAACATATGTAGCGTTAGTTTGTTTATTTTCGAGTCTATTTGTAAAATCCGGTGACTTTACATCGTCTAAATAATCTTGACCGAATGTATCGATAGTATTAATAGTAAAGAGGTGATCTAACTTAATGCCTTGATTTAAAACATATAGATCACTATCAAATAAGAGGTACTCTTGAGTATACCCGGCGAACTTAGTGAACATCTCAACAGCAATCTGTATATTAGTATAGAGACTGTCTCTGTGAATCTCAATATTAACAAAAGGGTAGCCTAATGTATTGAGAATCCTATCACTCAGCTCATTAAAAGTGTCGATCTTACTGCTAAGATTCGTACTCTGAAACGCTGAAACTGGTTTTATGTCACATTTAGCCATTAATAATATTTAGGTATACATACAAGCATTACCCTAATTATACAGATAAATATCTATATATGTAGGTAATTACTTAAATTAATTACTTAAATAGCAGGCTCTGCGGGACCAGCATCACCACCTGCGTCAGCATCGCCGGCCGCCTCATCACCGGTATCAGCACCACCACCAGTATCAGCCGGTGCGCCACCGAAATCAGGTGCTATACCAGCTGGTGTACTACCCTGTAATGCAGCAGCTTCATCTCCCATAGCGTCACCAGCGACCTGTAGCTCGTCTTTCCAGTTTGGACCACCACCAGCTATCTGCTGTAGCTCCCACTGAAACTCAGCGTCTTTACGTAGTAACTCTCTATTAGCCTTAATATCATTCTCGTTCCAGCCAAGATACTTCTTCTGGCCGTAGGTAGCAGATATAAATTCATTGGCTGCTAAGCTATTATAGTTAGCCGCTTTTAGTTCGAGCTTCTGATTCTCTCTTAACTCAAAGAAGTTTGTTGGTACATTAAATTCGAGATGTATATTCTGCTCTTTAATATCATACTTGGCCTTAGTACCTCTAAGCTCGAGATGAGTTAAGAAGCCATTCTTAAGACCGGCTGCAAATTGCTGCTGCAATCTAATGATAAACTTAGCGAACTTAAGCTCGTCTCGTAGTATCTCATTACCATCCGAAACACCCGATTCTGAGTTAAGCCTATTAACCGGTACTTTTAATGATTTATAGAGCTTGTTAACGAAATACATTAGATCCGCTAACTCACCTAAGTTAGCACCTCCTTGTAGCTGTGTAACAGACGTTCCATCAGACCCAGCTCTCTTAGCGAACCAGAAAGAGTCGAGCATTGATTGTGGGTTAAACTTCTGAACTGCGCCCTCCTGGTTAACATCAAATGTCTTCTTTGACCAGTATTGCTGAATAAGCTTTCTGAGATATGCTTCTGCCTTAGGTGGCGCCATATTACCTACATCAACGTTAAACACCAGTCTCTCAGGTGCTCTCACTAGACGGTAGATTACAATACTATCTTCAACAAGTGATAGCTGCCTATAAGCTCTTCTAGAGTTTTCGATAAATGGTAATCGGAATGATTTATCTTGGTTCCATATACCAGAATGAATATATGTTACCTGGTTTGTATCCATTGGTACAAACTCCATCTTATCGACCTTATCAGGCTTATTAGGGTCGAAGACAGGCTTACGTAGAATGTAACCTTTAATGAGCATATTCTGTATATTATCATATACTGAGTCGATAAGATCTGACGGTAGTTGTACAGCACCTAGTATACCTTCTTTCGTATGCTCTTTATGTATAATATGCTCGAAGAATACCTCACCCTCAACTAGCATCTGTCTAAAGTATTCGAAACCTTTTCTCTCTAGAGAAAAGTAGTCAATATACTTTTCAAACTCTTTCTCGATAAGAAGCTGATCTTCCTCCTTTATCTCTGTATTACGAAATTTCAGCTTAATAATATCACCGTTAGTATCTACGTTAATAACTTGGTCGCATATCTCATCAAGTGCATCAGAGATCTCAGCAAAAGAAGCCATAATGCGATAATCGCGTAATCTGCCGGATTTATTCTCTTCAATATTAGCATATACAAGCTCAGCGTACTGACCTTCCTTACTAACTTGACCTGCAGCGACACTATTATAATCATTATTATAAAATACTGACTGATTAGCTAACGCCTCTGTTCTTCTAATTCCCGTGTCCTGAAACTCTGTATACTTCGGGTTCAGATCACCTATAAGATCTTCCGCGTTGGGTGTCTGATAAGGTAACCTGCTAGCTACACTCTTCATAAAGTTCGAGTTAAAAAATGATTTCTTTTCGTTATCAGCCATAGTCTTAATTATTTAATATTGTTTTTGTGATTATAAAGCACCTACTAGAGGAATTCTATATATATCGGCTTATTACCCCTGCCATCCTCACCTTCTGGAGCTGTTGCAGAGAGATATGAGTTAACTGATGTATCCCAGCCAGCACTATTATATGGTACAAATGCAAACGTGCCTGTAAGATTATTCGATACAGGTAGTGTTACAGAAACAGAGTTTTCACTATTGACAGTATAATTAATAGACTGCCCGGATATAGGTCCTTGTCTCGTAAACTGATCAAACACATCAACGCTAGTTAGGGAGCTAGTATCTGATGCTGATAGTACCAGGCCATCGAGTAAGTTAAATCTCATACCCTCTAGGCTAATCTCGAGATCATCAGGTGGCGCAGTGTCATATACTACAGGATCCTGTAATCTAACACCGTTGACGAGCAGACCAGTAACATATGGTGAAGCAGATGTTTCAAACGACTCGGTTAAATGGTCTGATATATATGCCCCGGTCATTGACTCATACTCTGTGATGTGATTTTCCGATACAAAGTTCTGATCTACGTAAAATATATTACCAGCTGGTTGATCTTCATCTTTAAATAACCACCCCTTAACCGTGAATGATGTATCTGCTGTTACACGTGCCTTTGTATTACCGGTTAACTCGATAGGGTAATTCATTGATATATTACCGTTCCATAGTACTTCAGATCTAATCTCTTGATCTACAGCCATATTAAAAGCCTTAGGTAGGTACCAGGATATAACGACATAAGGGTTACAGAATGGTACAAAGTTAGACAATATCTGGTCTACGTCAGTCTGGTAACGTGCTAGAATGGATACATTAAGCTCTAAATTAATGGGTATAGGTGTTTTAATATGTCGTGAATATTGATCCCCGGATTTACTACCCTCGGCGTTCGCATTATAATAAAAGCCATCTATCTTGTTGAATACCCGTGTCGCATCTCTTGTTACACTTGATATTGAAACTGCTACTGCAGGTATAGTGATTGTTTTGTTTAAGTTGATAATATCGTGCATTACACGCTGCTTAGGTGCATACAGATATCTAACGTTAATACGGTCCTCTTCTTCTCGATCTTTATTAAATCTACCTATAACGATATCGTCAAACGCAGCTACAAACTGCGCGACCATGTCTTTAATCTCAAAATAGTATGGACGTGCTTTCACTTAATTATTTAATCAATTATTTAGTCCCATGGGAAGACATACCATGAATCATTATCAGCGACAAGGCCTGTAACATCTTCATTGAATGAGCTACTAGATCGTCTGATAAGAGATGCGTATGTTATCGTTTTAATTTCATCATGGTCGAAGTGATGCTGAATGTAGTCCTTTACAGACGAGAATGTAAGACCAGAGTCGTTAATATCATCAACAACGAGAACATTACCTGCTAATTGAGGTGCACCATAGTATTGAATATTCTTTACGTCACGAGTACGTACACCGAGCTGTTGTAGGTTGTGACAATCAGTCTTATAAGCTAAGATCGTAGCAGGTATCATACCACCGCGCGCTAATCCAAGAATAGTATCAAACTTTTTGGTAGGTAGCTCCTTTAAAATACCCTCAATAGACTGGTCAATATCTTTCCAGTTTATGTAATTCATACCTTCATAGTGTTGCATACACCATTATAACCTATGCTGTGCGAGATGCAAGGGTTATCTTACGCTTATATTGAGGCGAATCCATTTGTTGCATCACTTGGCTGAGAGCTTTTACCTTATGAACTAATACTGAATCTGGATCAATAAGTTTAGAGCTGATAGCAAGTACAGGTGCTTCTGATAGATCAGCTAGATCTCTACGTATATTATCTGTTAATGTAGCTAGCTTAACTCTACCGTAACCTGTAATAAGTATTGAAGGGTTAGAAGGAGTGTTAATAGTATCTTCATGCTTGAGATCGATAACACCAAATACTTCATTCTCGTTATCAGAGGCTAGATCAACACTCGACATTATACCACCTGCATTAGCCTTACCTCTACCAACTAAGCCGGAGAATTGTTTTATATTGGAGTTCTCGATATCGTCTCCGGGTCTAAATTTATCATTATTGGGATTGCGTTGTTGCATACCACCTATGGCGCCCTGGTTGAGGTATGATTCAGCAATCTTTGTATCTTCTTCTCGCATAATAATATTTATACCATCTCATCGAATTTAATCATCAGCTTTTCCCACTCATGACACTCGAGCTCGCATGGATTCTTGAGGTAGTTATCATTCATCTCCATTAGATCTCTAGAGGAATAGGCAATCTTCTTCTCTGGCACCTTCTGAAGTACAGCCTGCACCCAATGCCGGAACTCGTGAGCAATGGACGTTAGAAAATATTCCCGCCTCTCCTGCTTAGTATTGCAGCAAGCTGATATCAGACCCACCTCAATCTTATCTTCACCCCAGTAGTACGAGGAGCTTGCGGATTTAATACCCTTAATAGCTACATCGTAAGACCAATACTTACGCGTCGGTACGAGATCATTAGCAAGATAGTTGAGAAACAATCCTAGCTTCCGCTTATCTACATTAAACGAACGAAGCTTCTTATTAACAGCCTTATCGCACTTAAACTTAATATCAATCATACTATAATTATATCGGTGTTCCTTATCTCTATTTTAGGCAACTGAAATTAAGAATCTTCTTATCCTGCATTCTTTTCCAGATTGCAGCAATACCAATTTGTTTTGATCGAGCAGTGCTACTCCACTTTCCATCAGAGACATACTTTCCGGGCTTTTCGATTGAAGTTTTAGAATAGAGGTATGGTGTTGGTGTGCTTCTATGGTATTTCCAATAGCCAGTGCCATTATAACACTGCACAGCCCATAGAGTGTCGAATAAATATGCCCATCTCTTATCACCCATATTATCATACGCTAATGCATCAATCGCACTTTCTTCCCAGGTAAATGGAGGATTTCCGGTTTTAGGTCTCCCCTTAGGAACCCAACGTGTTCTTCTTGTTAATGGCGACCCTTCGTGTAAATGGTGCCGGAAACTACCACTGCTTTCCATATTGTGTAGCGCTGCAATAACGTACCATGGAGTATTTGCTTGTTTATCGACTTGTACGTAGCGACACTTATTGATCATTATCCTTCTGATTACTTTATCAATCTGAGGGATATAGGCACTCTTTGGTTCAGCTTCGATAAATCTCTTAACACGCAAATCCTCTCCTCGCTCGTAAGCGAGAAGGGATTGTGCTAATAAGAGTAACGTTACAGTAACGAGGAGACGCATAGCAGTGTTACGGTGTAAGAGATTGCTGTGGCAATCCAATAGTGAATAAGCTCAGGTGAGATGGTCCTTTTTCTAAGAAGTGCCTTAACCCCACCGCTCTCAGCTAAATTCGCCGCTTCAGCAAAAACCAATAAGCGAATAATAGGCGCAAGAACTGCAACTGTTAGTACAAGAATACCTGCGTAAATAAGCTCAGCAAATGGTGCATCACCTAGCCCGGTATATTTGAATAGTAATAGTAGTAGTAACGTAATGACTGCTCCCTTACTCCAAAGAAGAGAGAGTGATGTTTTTACGTGCCTCAACAGCCCACCGATATTCAAAATTGAAGTGAGTTTCAGTATAGTGTTTGTTAGTAGTCTTTTCATTTTTTTATTGTTGTTTGTATATTGTTAATTTATAGCAGTTTTTTCAAATTGCTAGATCTTAGTTGCAAGAGTTTAGTATTGCTGTTCTCCTGATATTGGAATTTGAGTGGACGCCCCATGTCTGCAAGGTCTGCGTCTTCCCTGAGTTGTTTTCTTGAAAGCTCGGCATCCTTCATCCCCGCATCGTATCCTCTTTGAAATGTCGAAAGCTGCTTCTCTTGCGAAGGGTGGGCGTGACCGCTTCGACTGGTCAATGCCTCCCATGCAATCCTGATTCGGTGTCGTATCGTGAGTCTCATATCAAAAATGGAGAACAAGTCAGTGGTCACAACGCCGCTCCGCGTCGTGCGACACTTCGACGTTCTCTGAGACAATTTTAGCACCCTCTAGTTTTTCTAGTTTCCTTTTGAGTGTTGAGAATCGGCCAGCATGAACCGAGGCGAAACGGGGATATTTGCCGTCTGACTGCATCACGTAGGCATCATACCCACTCCATCCGTCGAACTTAGCTACCCGCTTGATGATCTTGATGCGTAGCGTTCCTGTTTCGATTTCCATGCTGCCGTTGCCGCGTCTGTTCACGATCTTGTATATTAGTTTTGAAGGTTTCATTGTTATTTTTCACGTCTGAGTGAGAACCTGTCACGATAGGCAACGGCAAGCCGCGCCTACGCTTTAGTGTTATGCTAATATGTGTTGCCATGCCAGATGACCTTTGGTCGTGCGGGCTTTGATCCTTGTAGTGATATCACCTCTAATTCTAGAGTATCAATACGCTGCGATTGTTCATCAATCCATTTAGCCATTCCACATATTAAAATACCAAATAAGCCGATACAGCAAAGCGTGGCAACAAAATTCCAATCCGTTTTAATCTTCATACTATTATTATATAGGTGTTCCCATCCGCAGCCACCCGCCGCAGGCCGCACAGCAACGCGCCGCAGGCGCGCAAAAAAAATCCCCGCCACTATACCGATCTACACCTGCCGGGCCCCTCTCGTGTTCTCGATACTCTGATATACTGATAACGGAATTCCGGATACGTCCCGTTACTATAATGCGGAGACTCTCGAAGAGAATACCGCTCTCATAGATAAGGGGGCATATAGTATGCTATAGGAGTGTTATATCCTCTTATACCCCTTCGGGGTGAATAGAAGGGTACTGTATTTAGACTCTCTACCCCACCGGAGACTCCGCAGAGATAAGGGCCATCCGGGTATATCAGAAGGAGCCGCGCGCTAAAAATTTTCTATATAAGGACAACCGCGCGCGCACAAAAATTTTTTATCGCATGGACCTATCCGAAGTTCTATTCCCTCTCTCTATATATATACCTTTCTAGTGGCTTGATCTCTCAGAGCGGGTCTCTCTCTGAGCAACCCGTTCTCTCTAGAGTGCGGGGTGTGCGAGAGGCAGGCTGTCTATATTATAGTAGTGTGTATGTATGTATTCCTGCCCCTCGCTTATGATGAAATCTTAACTAGGGCTTGGTACCCATTCATATACTTCTTCTAGTCCCTCTACCGGCTGAAGGGTATGTTCTTCTACTTCTATATCTTTAATATCTTCTCCATCCATAATAGACCAGAACTTATCATATGCTCGAGCGTATGATAATGCGTTAATGAATTTGCATTGATCGTTTCCTTCACTATCTGTATAAACGAATTCGTATCTTTTGTTTTGCATACCTAATTATATCGTAGTTCCTTATCCGTATGCTAGTTGTTCTAGAGTCTCTAGGCATTTAGGGCATCCAATATCATCAACGCCACTGTAGTTTGATGCTAGTCGTGGGTTACACTTACCCTTGATACTATCTAAATTAGTAATACACGCTGTAGTCGTCCAGAAGCGACCTTTATTACCATATGCCTCTACCCCTAGTTCGCTGAGTAGATCTGTGTTATTGCTCTTAACAGCTTCCAATACACGTTTTGCTAGTTCTTTTTTCATCATACTTATATTATATCAGGGTTCCTATCGATCCAGAGCCATATCAACATATCTTTAATCTTCTCTCTCCTCTCTTCAAGCTCCTTAAGCTCTTTTACAAGCTCTTCCCGGTCGCCTTCCTCAACCTCTTCCACTCCAGTAAAGCCATCATGTATGTTGAGCTTATTACGAGCGTCATCTTCATCAGTAGCTTCAATCATCTTGAATGGAGGTAAGGCGCGCGCGCCATAACCTCTATCAGGGTCTCTATATTCAAATGCTTTAAATAACTTTGTCTCTTTCATGTCTTTATTTGTCTCTTTCATACTATTATTATATCAGGGTTCCTTTTATGCGAATAGCATATCATAATGTTATATATTACTCCCTTGAATCCTCGTAGGCATTCAGAGCGGCAAAAAGATCAGCGGGGATTTCTTCCCATGAATGGCCCTCATCGCGGTTTCCAGACGCATCGAATATGCTCCAGAAATGCTTTCCTCCCTCTGTCTTTAC
>Ga0222717_10000138_pt1 | contig 60213 bp, 39 predicted proteins | sample C33_18DmetaG_FD_165053 | JGI IMG/M metagenome (GOLD analysis project Ga0222717, IMG submission 165053) | Estuarine water microbial communities from San Francisco Bay, California, United States - C33_18D | ecosystem: Environmental > Aquatic > Marine > Unclassified | place: USA: California... | reverse complement strand
ATGAACGCTTCGCATCCATCCCGAGCCCGCTAATTTAATCGGTTCGCCTCGAATAATCGAGGCCTTGTTGGGCTCAATCACGATTGCGGAAAGAGCTACTTTCCGATCCGCCCGTGGGTGTACTCTATGATCAGGGTATCCCCGGCATACACCTCGAATTTAACGCCTGCCAACGATTCGCGGGTCTTGGTGTAAGATTTGTCGTAGGTTCCATCGTTATTCAGGGTTGCAGATGAGCTCGTCCTCTGAGCCACGGATACGGCGTCGGTGAGGCCAGTCGCGGACTTCAAGCGATCAATCGCCGGTAGCTTGAATTTGCCTTTTCCCATTTCTTGCACGCTCGTCCCATTGCGGGTATTTCCTGACGTGCCCTTGTCGAGGACATAGCGCACTTTAATCTCAAATGGCGTTGAAGCCTTTGTTGGTGACAGTCACTTCATAGCAATAGCCCTTTGTTCTCGTTTTACCCGTTAATGACGGAGTCGCATTAGCGAATTTTGGTTGAGCGGCAGGCTTCTTGGTGCACTTGACCTTGAATTCGAGTTTGCCGATCGGCTTCTTCCAACCCTTGATAAACTTTTGATCAGCTTCTGACTAAGAGGCGATAGGAAGTTTGAACTTCTTGCCGCTCTTCATGACGATCTCCAAGTCCTTTCCTTGAACATCGACGACAGACGCTTCGATCTTCTTCCCTTCCTTGTTTGTGAAGGTTCGAAATCTAGCTTTTTCACCAACAGCTGGCCATGATACCAAACCAATCAGTATCAGGACTTGGAGGAAGCGATAGGTCCAGTCTATAGCATTGCTAAGATAGCGCATCATGGACCAAGAGGTCAAATATTTCTCGGTTAGAATAGTTCGCCTGTGCGCAGGTTTGCGGGTGTGAAGGCAGTCCGACACTGTGGAGAGTTCTACGATGCCAGGCTGATTCCGCATGGATTTGCCCATTGGGCTTTTCTCAACTCTCACCTCAATACGGCGTTCCCGACATGCGGATATCTTCGCAGCAAGCTGTCTCAGGGGCTCGATTGACCCCCTGACGCCAAGCTTTGGGAATAGGGGCGATGGAGAGATAGCACGCGAAAGCGCAGCCAATGGTGAAGCTTTTACGCTGTGTTTCGTCGATGCTAGTGAGGTCCGGAATCTATGTCGTTTCTAACAAGAACGCTTTGATCAGGACACTAGTATTGTCCTTCCAAACGTGGTCACGAATATGACGTGTCGCGTTTCCTCTACGATGTAGGAGGGAGCGACAACGCTTTGCTCGTAACGCATTTCATGGTTCTATGAGGAGAAGATCTGGGCAACGCCCATGGCAGGTCATGCTATATCATCAGGTCGGCGTTCGACTTCCGGTCTAAAGAAAGATTTCTGCCCATTGCTTACTCAAGTCTACTTGCGGGGGGCTTGCTGCCATTCAGAAGCGTTCCTAGGAATGTGTGACGAACGAAATAGGCGTATGATAGGAGTAGTGCGCTAAACGTGCTTAGGCAGATCAAGAGGAATTTCAGTCCGTGTGGCAGGTTCATTTCACTGAGCAGGACTTGTGGGACGAGGATGAGTGGAATGTGGGCGATGTAGAGCCAGTAGGAGGCATCTGAGAGGTAGCGGACCCACGGGCGCGGCGACGAGAACGTTTTCCGAAAGAAGCCGATCATCCCAAAGATCATGATCCATGCGTAGGTGACTGCTAGGGCGCTACTAGTGAAGTAGGCTCCCTGTCTAAAGCAGATTAGCCCGCCTATTAGCAAAGGAATCGCAATAAGAAAGAACCCCTTCCAATGGCGGCCAGCTTGGTCAAACGCAGGGCGCCCGTAGGCGAGGGCACCATAGAAGAAGAAGGTCGCGTAGTAGGCCAACTTCGGCGGCCATGGGATCAGGCCGCCAGCGGTGTCTGCGCCGAAGCTCTGAGTCATGAAGCTCTGTGAGGCAAATGTAAGAGGAAGGAGCCAGAGGAAACATGTTGGTGTCGCGACCATCCAGTTTGGAACAGAACAGGCGAGTCGTTTGCGAAGGGATAGCGCGATGAGGAATAGGACCAGAATGAGTAAGAGGTAATAGAGAAACCAAAGGTGAACGAAGATGGGCATCTCGATCGCGAGTGCATAGCAGCGCGCTTTCGCGCGTGACCATGAATCCAATGGGCGCGCCGAGGTTCGTCCTCGAAGAAAGGCGGTCACCAAGGATTGGCGTTGCTGAAACGTGGTAGAATCGACAGGCACGGTGAACGGAACGGCGATGAATTGGACAGTGCGGTGATCAGTTTGTGCCATCTCAAGAGGAGTTTTTCCTCGGCGGTTCCGGAGATTGGGGTTAGCTCCGTTTGCCACCAGGTTCTGCACGGAATCCACGTGTCCGAACAAGGCAGCGAAATGGAGGGCGGTCATCCCTTGACTATTTTTGGCATTGATGTTCGCGCCGTGGTCTAGCAAACCGTTGATTGCTTCCATGCGATTGTGCATGGCTGCATGGCTAAGAGCAGTGGTTCCAAGACCATCTTTGGTGTCCACCGGGGTGCCGAGATCTCGAATATTCTCGATGGCCTCAAGGCGGCCTTGCACAGCGGCTTGCCAGATTTCTTGATGGTCTGTGAAGCGTCCGGAAGCATCCCTTTTTATCTTGGTGGAGAGCCCCCAATAACTGACAGCGATTAAAAGAGGCCAGATCACGATGGTAAAGACTACCAGAGGTAGACCGATGTGTTTGAGGCGGTGTTTGACTAGTCCCCGAGTGCCACGCTTTTTCCACAGCATCATGGTGAAGAACCCGCTAATGAGAAAGAAGAGTGGTAAGCGAAAGCCGTGGATAGCGTAAAGGACCGTTCCATACAACAGAGTGTTCTGGTGAAGATCTTGGGCACCCCAGGCCGGAATGCAGATAAACGACATCATCCCATGAAGAACGATGCCTAACAGCATGGCGAAAGCTCGAAGGGCATCGAGATTGTGGTAACGTTTCGTGTGCGACGCCATGGGGAAGTTGCACCCTGGTCTAGAGCACTTAGAGTCCTCTAGAACCAATTGTACTCGGGTGCGATTGAATGCTCAAGGCTGATCATCGCCCACCGTGGCAATCTTCTTACCATCCCACAGCAACATCGACTTGTCGGTGTGGACGGTTAGGATCTGCTTTCCTCGCCAAACAGAGCCTCCTCTCCAGGAGTAGACGGGACGCAGGGTGTGTGCAGTGACGATCTGGGAGGAGAAGGATTTGTAAAGGGCTAGGTATTTACCATCAGGGCTTGCCTGAAATTTGGATGGCATACTTAAAGCTTCGCCTGGCTGCTTCTTAATCTTCCAGTTGGCAACCTCAAGGATCTCCAGTCGTTCTTCCAAATACCGTTCTGATTGTGGCTTGGTAAAGTCGTAGCTAGATTCTTCAGACCCAATGAAGACATGGGTGCTCGTGGCGGCCAGACACTTGATCTGGCCACCCACTCTCTTTTCTTGAGGGAAAGGGCGCGTCCATTTGTGTTCTTTAAGGACTTTGCCGGAAGTCAGGTCGATCTGATAGTCCACCTGGTCGCTGTTGCTGGTTCCGCGTCCATCGACGAACCAATCTTCTCCAGGAGGGAACGCCGCCTCAGAGACGTCGAGTGGCTTTGTCCACAACTTCTTTCCGAATGGAAACGAATACAAATTGAAGCGGAAACTCTTGGTGCTGGCATCATAGAACTTCTCTCCGAGGTCGTTCGCATCCTCTGATAGGAATGAGTGCTCGGTCTTGATAGAGACGACGCGGCGGCGCGTGTCAGGATCCCAGACAGTGAAGTCCAATCGGGAGTCCCCGGCTCCTTGGATAATCATTCCAGAAGTAGGCCACCTAAGTCCTGATGCTTGAATCGGCTGACCATAGGCAGGATCCCCAAAGATCGTGATGAGGGCAGGATGCTTGGGGTGAGTCACCGGAATTCGCGTGAACTCAGCAAAGGCTGACAATGGTATAATAATGCCCACACTAGCACAAAGGAATCGCCTCATCGTCCTGTTCTAGCCTGAAACAGAAGCTCGAGCAATTGGTTTCGAGAAGACGTGGGAGCTCGGGGTTGGCCCTTTGATTCTTACCGTGACAACTCAACTCAAGGAGGGCATGGACTCCTACGTTGTCTGCTTGGCGCTCGAATCTGCCTATTTTGCTAACATGCCTACCGAACGTCGCCATCGTGGTCCCCATCCGGATGATCCAAAGCTCTTCGCTGTGGAACAGGAAGCTCTTCTTCGGGAAGCCTTGGTTGATTTGGCCTGGCTATGGTCGCGTGAGTATGCCCATCCTTCGTCGGCCAGGTTGGTTGGAGACCGCTACCAGCTGACGAGTCGTCAGCGAGCGGCTGTTGGACGATCTTGTTGTTCGGACGATGCGTTGATTCTGAGGGGCAAGCACCGGCTCCCAGTGAAAGCGATCAAAGGTGCTGAGCTGGTGATTGATGGCTTCAATGTTTTAGTAACGCTAGAAGTGATCTTCTCAAGAGGCGTGCTCCTACGTGGACGCGATGGTTGCCTGCGAGACATGGCCAGCATGCATGGAGGGTATCGCCTTATTGGGGAGACGTTGCCAGCCATCGGCGTGATGCTCCATGCCCTCATGTTTTGGCGCCCGAAATCTGTTCAATTCTTGTTCGATCAGCCGGTGTCGAATTCTGGGCGTTTGGCGAGCGCGATCCGGGAAGCGATTGTCGGCTTTGGATTGCCAGAAGCGACTTGGCAAGTTGGTGTCGTGCCGGATCCTGATGTGGTTCTCAAAGAGAAGACATCCTCGCTAGTCGCTTCCGCCGATTCAGCGATCCTCGATAGTGGCAATCAGTGGATCAATCTTGCAGAAGAAATTCTCCGGTGGGGATTGGCTCGAGAAGTATTTCCTCATGATCCCTGGCTCATGGACTTGGGATGAGGTGGTCTGTAGGCAGATGGCTTTGTCACTAACGCAATCTTACAAATGGCGATGACGATTGCAGCGGGTAGCACATTCGATGCGCGACTCCGAAGGCGTGGACCGCTACATCCGGTCTGTCACGCGAATGCCTAGTAGATCGAGGCCTTGCTTGAGCACGCGCGAGGTGAGTTCACACAGAACCAAACGCGAAGCGCGGGTGCCGCCCTCGGATTTGAGGATTGGGCATTCTTCGTAGAAACTGTGGAAGGTCTGCGCGAGTTCGAAGAGATAGTTTGCTAGGAGATTGGGCCGGAAGTCGTTGAGAATGTCCGGTACCGTTTCGCCGAATTGCGTGAGCTTGATCGCGAGGGCGCGTTCGCCGTCTGCTTCTATCGTGACGGCATCAGAGAAGGTGACGTCGTCTCCGAGCTTTCTAAAAATGGCTCGTGTCCTGACATAAGCATTCATTAAGTAAGGAGCCGTGTTTCCTTGGAACGAGAGCATCTTGTCCCAGGAGAAGATGTAGTCCGTCATGCGGTGCTGAGAGAGTTCCGCATACTTGACGGCTCCCAGTCCGATGGCTTCGGAGATGTCCTTCTGCTCATCCTTGGAGAGCGTGGGGTTCTTTTCTTTCACAATGGCACTGGCACGCTCGACGGCTTCTTGAAGGACGTCGAGGAGCTGCACGTTGTCGCCATCTCGTGTCTTCATGATCTTGCGATCACTGCCCAAGATACTGCCGTGCGCGACGTGCGTCATGTCGACGTTTTTGCCCCGCATCTTGGTCGCGGCAAAGATCTGTTGGAAGTGCAGTTGCTGAGGTGCGCCGACGACATACCAGATCTTGTCGGCATTCAATTCGCAAACCCTGTAGTCGATGGTGGCGAGATCACTGGTGGCGTAGTTGAAGCCGCCGTCTCGCTTACGGACGATTGCTGGCTTCTCTGCAAGGGCGGGAATGTCTCTGAAGAAGATGCACATGGCGCCATCACTTTCCTCAGCGAGGCCTTTCTCGGTCAACTCGTCGACGACGGGGCCTAGCCGATCGTTGTAGAAACTTTCGCCCAAGTAGTGGTCGAACGAGATGCCTAACCAATCGTAGATGGACCGAAGTTGGTTGAGGGAGAGGTCGACTGTCTCTTGCCAAATCGCGTGATTGTCAGCGTCACCTTGCTGAAGCTTGACTAGCTCGTCCCGGCAAGCCTGCATGACGGCTTCATCTGCCTTGGCTTCGGCATTGACCTGCCGATAGACCCTCACGAGTTCGCGGATGGCGTCTTCTGCCAAGGCTTCTTTGTTCAGATACTTCTTCCATCCGTAGATGATCATGCCGAACTGGGTTCCCCAGTCACCGATGTGATTGTCCGTGATAACTTCATGGCCTAGAGAGCGGGCGACGCGATTTAAGCAGTCACCGATGAAGGTGCTTCGAATGTGTCCAATGTGCATAGGCTTGGCCACATTCGGTGCGCTGAAGTCAATGATGATCGTTTGGACAGGATCTGCCTGTGGCACACCAAGGTGGCCATCGCTGAAGACCTTCAGGGTGTGATTCTGCAACTTCTCCGTCGTGATCTTGAAATTGATGAAGCCAGGTCCAGCGATTTCTGGCTTTTCACAGAGACTGTCCCACTCCCCGGCATCGACAACGGCTTGCGCCAGTTCTCTTGGGTTCTGCTTGAGTCGCTTGGCCAAGATCATGGCGCTGTTGGACTGGTAGTCGCCAAAGCGCGCGTCCTTGGCGAGGCTGATGGCGACTTTGAAGCCATCAGGGATTTCGGTATCAGTTTTTTCTAGTGCTAATGTTAGCTGTTTGCGCAGAAGTTGGGGTAAAAGTGTCATGATAGAATAGACAAGAAAGGGAGACCTGTTAGGCTCGAGCAGACTTGGTGCTCAAGATGCGGAGGATTTCGGTGGCATCTTTGGCGTTGCCGAGCCGTTCACGAATGCGGCCATTGGTCAAAGTTTTGGCGATGGCGGCGAGCGTGCGGAGGTGCGTGTGGTACTGATCTTCCGGGACCATGAAGAGGACAATGAAGCGAACGGGAGCGTTGTCGATGGATTCAAAATCGATGCCCTCGTTCGAGCGGCCGAAGACGGCGATGACCTGGTCCAGTTTGGAGGAGAAGGCGTGAGGAATGGCCACGCCGGAGCCAATACCAGTGCTGTTCTGATCCTCTCGCTGCTGCAGCGCATCGAGGATGGCGGTGCGGTCGTCGGCGGAGACTAGGGCCTTTGCCTGTAGATGGTCAACCAGTTCCACGATGGCGGGCCAGTGCTCCGTCGCTTCCATCTCAGCGACGATTTGTTCAACCGTCAGGAGGGAAGCCAGATTCATAGTGCAGTCGTGCCGCTGAGCGGCCGCAAGGTTGGGTGAGCGAGATTAGCGTCGACCGCTCTCTTGGCAAGTCGGTTTTTTAAGGGGATCTCGTAGCGGGCAACGACTTCTATTCTCTCGGCTTGCCACAAGGGAAGCCGGGAGGTAAGGCTCCCCACGCATATTTATGAAGACAAAGACGGACGAGCAGCAGATTAAGGCGGTAGGAAAGGAATTTCAGGTCCACGGCCGATTCCTACGGGCTTTTCCGATCGGAAAGGGGCATATCAATGACACCTATGCTGCGGACTACGATTATGGGGGGCGGACGGTCCGCTACGTCCACCAAACGATCAACCATCATGTGTTTCCAGATCCGGTCAAGGTCATGGAGAACATCGACCGAATCACAACCCACAAGCGGTCTATTCTTGCGGAACGTGAGGATTCAGATGCGGGGCGAAAGACGCTGACCGTGATTCCCACACGAGATGGCGAACTCTGCTACCTGGACGATGCAGGCACCTACTGGCGAACCTATATCTTTATTTCACGGGCGGAGACTTTCGATACGATTGCAAGCCTGGATCAGGCGCGCCAGGTTGCTAGAGCTTACGGAGGGTTTCAAAGCCTCTTGGTCAATTTGCCGGGGGAGCGCTTGCATGAAACGATCCCCAATTTCCACCATGCAAGGATGCGTTATAATCGCCTGGTCGAAGTGGCGGAGAAAGATCCTTGCAATCGGGCCGCAGCCGCGGCTTCTGATATTGAGTCTGTCATTGACCGTGAGGCTAACGTGGATGTCTTGCTCGACTTCATCAATCAAGGAGCGCTTCCTGAACGGATCACCCACAACGATACTAAGTTGAACAATGTGATGATCGATGACACGACTGGCAAAGCGATCTGTGTGGTGGATTTGGACACGGTGATGCCTGGATCGGTGCTCTATGACTTTGGCGACATGGTGCGTACGGCGACGAGTCCAGCTTTGGAGGATGAGCGGGACCTTAGCAAGGTGACCATGCAGATCGACATGTTTGATGCGCTTGTGGGTGGCTACTGGAAATCTGCAAGAGACTTTCTCTGCGATGTCGAGCGTGATCATTTAGCGTTCTCCGGCAAACTGTTAGCGCTCATGATCGGGATTCGTTTCCTGACAGATCATTTGGAAGGCGACGTCTATTTCAAAACGCATCGAACGAATCACAACTTGGACAGGGCTCGCAATCAGTTTCAGCTCGTCCGATCCATGGAGGAGCAGGAAGAGGCGATGGACGCCGTGGTGAAGAAGCGTTGTGTTTGAGTGAGACTTGCATGCCGGAGCGAAGCGTTCCTTTCCGGGGGGCGTGGCTGTGTCCGCTCCGTAGTAGGATTTGGAAGGGGTGTTAGTATGGCGGCGATGGATGTCTCACGAATCGGTGGCTAAAGAGGGCCGTGCTCCCAGATTGACCGGATGTGCCGATGGCTAGAGACCTGCGGCCTCTTGAATCCTGCTGATGTATAGATTGGGGGCGTGATCTAGCAGTGCGGGAAGGGGTTCGCCTACGTGGTCACCTTCGATCATGGCATGCGCAGCATCGAGCCAGGATTTGCGAGAATAAGGCAGGTGCGTTTCGTCCCCAATCGCGATGGGACAGTCTCGGCGGAGATGGGCGACTTCGCCGACGTGTTTGTAAGCGAGCTCTTCAAGGAAACTAATTTCGTAAGGGATGGTGGTGACGATGTCCTGATTGTGAACGACTCGATGAATGTTGGATCCAGTTTCGCAAGCCTCAGCAAAAAGGGGGCTGCCGACACGTGGGCATCCGAAAGTGTAGACGCCTTCGCTAGGAAACTCGTTTGCGGCAAATAGGGCAAAGGCGCCACCGAGACTGTGGCCCGTGATCCAAAGATGGTTCGGAGGCTTGTCGGACAGGTCCTCGGTCATAGCATCGGCAATCCGCTTGTAGGCGCTGGCAAAGCCGCTGTGGACCTTGCCACCCGTTGGCCATGCCGTCAGCAGGGTATTGATATTGAAAAACCAATGTTGAAGATCGGCTGTGCCTCGAAAGGCCAGAACGTGGTGATCCCGTTCGGTGACCGAACGGAGCCGAGACCAGTGGAGGTTTTGGTTGCTGTGGTGGGAGATTTCCTCCATGCCTGTCATCGACAGTAGCGATTGTCGCTTATCAGGATTCCTTTCATAGGTAAGCTGACAGAGCCAGGCGAGGACGAGAGCGTTATCGGGATGGAATTCGGGCCCCGTGCGAAGCTTGGGAAGCTCAAGCGGTGTCAGATGGGCTGCTGGATTGAAGACCAACTGCCACAGGCGCGCGAGGCGTTCGTTCTCTGAAGGACTGCTCATTGGTGGAGAACCTAGCACAAGAAAAGCGGATTTGGCGCGAACCTGGCTTGAAACATAGGGGTTAGCGCTTGTAGTTTCTCCCTAGATCTATGCGACTCCCTGTTTTGACTTTATTCTGCGTATCCGCATTTGTTGCGAGTCTCGCTGCCGCTCCATCCTTCCCCGAGGACCAGGTGGCGTTCTTCACCGGAGAAGTGCGACCGATCCTCCAGGCGAATTGCGTGAGATGTCATGGTGGTGTGGACGGGAATGGCAAGGTCAAGATTCGCAGCGAATTTCAGATCATTAGTCGACTGGGCATTACTACAGGAGGGGCCCTCGGTCCTGCCTTTGATGAGGCGAAGCCAGAAGACAGCCTTCTGCTTCACATGATCTCTTACAAGGATGAAGAGCATGAAATGCCACCCAGCGGGAAACTTCAAGATCCCGAGATCGCGACGCTGACGAAGTGGGTCAAGATGGGTCTTCCTTGGACTCCTGAAGACGCCGATAAGCTTCACCATATCGAGGAAGAGGGAGCGGAGGTTACCGAGATCAATGAATTCACCAAGTCTTACTGGTCTTACAAGCCTCTCAAACGCCCAGTGGTGCCTGAGGTAGATTCGCCAGAATGGCAGGAACATCCCATTGATGCCTTTGTCTACGCCAAGCTGAAAGAGAAAGGATTAAGCCCAAATGCAGAGGCGTCAGCTCCAGTTCTGATCCGTCGAGCCTATCATAACATCACCGGGTTGCCGCCGACTCCGGATGAGTTGGCAGTGGAGACTAAGGAATTCTCGAAGTCGAGTTGGCGGGGGCTGGTGGATCGCTTGTTAGACTCCCCACACTACGGGGAGAAATGGGCTCGGCACTGGTTGGACATCGTTCGCTATGCGGAGTCGAATGGATTCGAGAGGGATTCGAAGAAGGATTTCATTTGGCGCTATCGTGATTACGTCATCAATGCGCTTAATGCTGACATACCTTACGACCAATTCATCCGCGAACAGTTAGCAGGGGATGAGATGGACGAGGTGACGCGAGATTCTCTCATTGCCACGGGTTATCACCGTCTCATGCAGTGGGACGATGAGCCTGCAGATAGACCCCAGCATGTCTATGATGTCCTCGACGACAATGTAAGGATTACCTCGGAGGGATTCCTTGGGATGACGTTGGGCTGCGCGCGTTGTCATGATCACAAGGGTGATCCTATTTCACAGAAGGACTACTACAGCTTCATGGCGTTCTTTCATGGGGTCACGCAAATGGACAAAGGACGGGTGATCGAGAGTATCGATGTGGCTCTACCGAGTGAGGCCAGGAAGAAGAGAGCCAGAGAGCTAAAGGAGCGTCAGAAGAAGCTGGCCAAGCAGATTCTGGATCTTGAGACGAAAGCCAAAGATAAGCTTGCGGCGTTGGTGCCAAACGAGGCACTCGCGGGAACAAACGCGGTGGCACCCCATTTGATCGCAACGTCACGGGATCAACCGCAAAGCTGGCACTACACGGTTGCGAATCCGGGCGATGGTTGGTCTGAGGTTGGGTTTCGACCGAAGGATTGGAAGGAGGGACTGGCTCCCTTTGGGCGCAACAAGAAGGCCAAGACTAAATGGAAATCGAAAGATATCTGGTTGCAGAAGACGTTTGGCCTAACCACGCTGCCAAGTAGCCTCACCCTTCACATTCGCTTTGATAAACGGGTCGAAGTTTACCTGAATGGACAGTTGGTGTACGAAGCTTCGGAGCCTGTCAATGACTACAATCGCGTTGTGTTAGGCGCCGGGGCGGTCGCTGCTTTGCAGACTGGACGCAATGTTGTCGCGGTGCATGTCTCGCAGGTTCAGGGGGGGAGGTTTATTGATCTTGGATTGGAGGCGTCTTTCGGTGGCGAGCAATTGGCGAAGCTTATCAAGCAGTACGAGAAAAAGGTCTTCAACGAAGAGGAGGTGCGCCATTATCGTGATTGGCGGCACCAGCTTGAGCGCGTACGTCGCGAAGCCTCCGAGAACGGCATGCGCGCGATGATCGTGCAAGAGCATGGCACCACGGCAAAGCCGATGTATGTTCATCGGCGCGGCAGTGTGCATGCGCCTGGTGAAGAGGTGCCGCCGGCCTTTCCGTCTATCTTTGGTGGCAAAGTGCCACACATTCCTGAGCCAGGTCCCTATGCGAAGTCGAGCGGGCGACGCAAGGTGCTGGCAGACTGGATTGCGAGCGATGACAATCCGCGGACGTCTCGTGTCATGATGAATCGACTTTGGCAGCATCACTTTGGCCGGGGGATCTGTCCGTCTCCGAGCGACTTTGGATTCCTCGGAGAAGAAGCCACGCATCCTGAGTTGTTAGATTGGCTGGCTTGCGAGTTTGTGGAACGAGGCTGGAGTCTCAAAGAGATGCATCGTCTCATCATGAGTTCAAAGACTTATCAGATGTCTTCAAAAGGCAATGAAATCGCTCTGAATGAAGATCCGCAGAATCTTTGGTTTTGGCGCTTCGGAATGCGTCGCCTCTCTGCCGAGGAGATTCGTGACGGCATGCTAGCTGTGACGGGGCGGCTCAATCCGAAAAAAGGTGGACCAAGTTTCTTCCCTACCTTGCCTCCAGAAGTTCTCGCCACGTCCTCGACCGGTGCCGGGAAATGGGGTAAGTCCTCGCCGGAGGAGGAGGCTCGTCGGAGCATCTACATTACGATTAAGCGTTCTCTGAAACCGCCTGAACTCACGGACTTCGATTTCGCGGACACGGACGCACCGTGTTCGGAGCGCTTCGTCACCACCGTGCCCATTCAAGCTCTTGCGATGCTCAACAGCAAGTCGGTGAATGATCACGCGAAGCACTTAGCAGATCGTCTGCGAAATGAGGTCAAGACCGGCGTGCGAGATCAGGTCGCGCGAGGGCTTTCTCTCGTTACTTGTCGTCCTGCGCAGAAGGACGAGATTGATCATTGTGTCGGTATGATCGAGACGTTTGAAAAACACCACGGCCTTTCTGAAGCCGATGCCCTGGATCGGTTCTGCCTCCTAGCATTGAATTTGAACGAATTCGTATACCTCGACTAGATTAGTATTGTTTAGCCCCTTTTAAATCATGACCTCTCCAAATTTCTGTGGACGCACGCGACGCGAGTTTCTCAACACGGCAGCTGGTGGCTTTGCCTCTGTCGCACTGACGGGATTGCTGAGCCAAGATGGCTTCTTTGCCAATGCCAATGCGGCAGGCTATGCTAATCCGCTCACGCCGAAGAATCCCAAGCTTCCCGGCAAGGCCAAGAGCGTCATCTTTCTATTCATGTATGGCGGCCCTAGCCACATGGACACGTTCGATTACAAACCTCATTTGTATCCGCTAGACGGAAAAACTATTGAGGTGAAGACCTTTGGTCGCGGGGGAAAGAAGAACGAAGGTCGCGTCGTCGGACCCAAATGGGACTTTCATCAGTATGGTCAGTGTGGAAAGCAAATTTCTACGTTGTTTCCGAATGTAGCGGAATGCGTTGATGACATAGCTTTTGTTCACTCGATGACAGCGGATTCACCGATCCACGGGTCTGCAATGCTCATGATGAACTCAGGTTCGCTGATTAGCGGCAAACCCTCGCTTGGTTCTTGGGTGAATTACGGGCTGGGCAGTCCGAATGAGAATCTTCCGGGTTACGTGGTGATGTTGGATCGGAAGGGTGGTCCTATCAGTGGCGCCAAAAACTGGACAAGTGGTTACATGCCTGCGAGCTACGCCGGCACGGTCTTTCGTTCACAGGGAGATCCGATTCTCAATCTCAAGCATGTGAATGGCATGTCGGCTCCAGAACAGAGGACTTTGTTAGATTGTCTGAATCACATGAACCAAGGCCACTTGAAGGACCGCTTTGACAACACGAACTTGGCAGCGCGTCTCTCAAGCTACGAGCTTGCCTACAAGATGCAGGCAACTGCTCCTGAGGCGATCGATATCGAGAATGAACCGACCTATACCAAGGATCTTTACGGTTTAGAGAATGATCAAACGGAAGACTTTGGACGGAAGTGCTTATTGGCTAGGCGATTGGTCGAGCGTGGTGTCCGATTTATCCAGATATATTCCGGTGGTGCTCATAATGATGCCAACTGGGACGCGCATGGGGATTTAGAGTTCAATCACAATCTTCACGCGGGCGAAACTGACAAGCCCATTGCAGGTCTTCTCAAAGATCTCAAACAACGTGGCATGCTTGATGAAACGTTGGTTGTCTGGGGTGGTGAGTTTGGTCGCCAGCCCACCGCTGAGTATGCCCAAGGCACGGGTCGTGACCACAATGCCTACGGTTTCACCATGTGGATGGCCGGAGGTGGCATCAAAGGCGGCGTTAGCGTTGGCGAGACGGACGAACTCGGTGGGAAGGCTGTGCGTGACCGTTTTCATGTGAAGAATCTCCATGCGACAATCTTGAATCAGCTAGGCCTTGACCCAGACAACCTCAGCTTCTTTTACGGTGGGCTGGATCAAAAGCTTGTTGGCGTCGAAGGTGCCGAGCCGATCCATCAAGTCATCGCATAGCCGGCGAGCATCATGGCGTCGCGGTGGAGGTCTGGCATCGCTGGTTATGAACCATGACGCCCAGGCTCGCCATGACGTCTTATGGTGTGGTAATCCTGCCACATGCGTGAACGACTAGCGATAGGCTTTGTGATTCTTTGGGGAGTTTGTCCTCTGCTGGGAGCAACTGCCCCGAACATTCTCTTCATCTTAGCCGATGACCTCGGCTATGGCGATGTTGGGTGTTACAATCCCGATTCGAAGATACCGACGCCAAACTTGGATCAGTTGGCCAAGGATGGCATGCGCTTCACGGATGCACACAGTCCGTCTACGGTGTGCACGCCGACGCGGTATAGTATCCTGACCGGACGCATGGCGTTTCGTACGGGCTTTCGAGGCGTCTTCGCCGGCGTGGGTGGGCCCTGCATGATCGAGCCAGAGCGATTGACCTTGCCAGGCATGCTCCGAGAGAATGGCTATGCGACGGCACTCTTCGGCAAGTGGCATGTCGGCATGAGCTTCATGGATAAGGACGGGAATCGTATTAACGAGCGCGGTGTGGAAGGCGTGGGGCAAATCGATTACTCACGCCCTGTGTTAGATTCGCCGATCCATCGTGGCTTTGATCAGTTCTACGGCACTGTCTGCTGCCCAACAACAGATTGGCTCTACGCCTACATGGAAGGGGATCGTATTCCTGTGCCACCGACAGATGTCATTGATAAGACGAATTTACCAAAACATCCATACGCCAATGACAATCGGTCAGGACTGATCGCCCCTAACTTTGATGTCGAGGAGGTGGATCTCGTCTTTTTGGAGAAGAGCCAGCAGTTTATTCGCAACCATGTGAAGGTCGCGCCTGAGAAACCGTTCTTTCTCTTTCACTCTATGCAAGCGGTGCATCTGCCGTCATTCCCTGCTGATCGCTTCAAAGGCAAGACTAGTTCTGGGCCGCATGGTGATTTCCTCTTCGAGATGGATTGGATAGTTGGCGAGCTAATGAAGACTCTGCACGAGCTCGGCATCGCGGAGAATACCCTTGTGATGTTCGCCTCGGACAACGGGCCTGAGGTGCCCACGGTCATTGCGATGCGCCGCGATTATAAACACGATGGTGCTAAGCCATGGCGGGGAGTGAAGCGAGATCAATGGGAAGGTGGGCATCGTACGCCATTCCTTGTCCGTTGGCCTGGGGTGGTGACTCCTGGCACGGTCAGTGATCAGCTCCTGAGCCTAACGGATATCTTTGCGACTTGTGCCGCCATTGTGGACTTGGATGTTCCGAACGAAGCAGCGGAGGATAGCTACGACTTACTGCCGATTCTGAAGGGCGCTGCAGAGGGCGTCGCCGTTCGTCCCTACATTCTCCAGCAAACGATCTCTCTTGCCTTGTCGATTCGACAAGGTGCGTGGAAGTACCTGGACCACCAAGGTTCCGGTGGGAACAATTACACAAAGGATGGGCCCTGGGGAATGAAGTCGTTTGCCTTACCTGAGACGGATTTATCAGCGCCTGGGCAACTCTACGATCTACGGAATGATCCCGGTGAAACGACGAATCTTTATACCAAGCACCCGGATAAAGTGCTGCATTTGAAAGCGCTGCTCGAGGCTTCCAACACCGCTGGGCGAAGTGCCCCGCTACGGTAGTGGCTCGGCTAAGCGACGGTCTCGTCTTCCACGCCGATGTGCATCCATTTCTTGAGAAGGGGTGTCAGGGCAAGGCAGAGGACGGCCGTGCCTAAAGTGACCAGTCCGATCCAGCCGTAGACATTTCCGTAGATAGAAACGGTCTCTTTTGGGATGGGAATCGATGTGGAATCACCATGCGAAACGTTGGTTAGGCCCGCGATCTGACCACCGACAAAGTTCGCTAGTGCGGTGGCGATGAACCAGGCTCCCATGACAGTACTCACGATCTTGGTAGGTGAGAGCTTCGTCACCATGGAAAGGCCAACCGGTGAGAGGCAGAGTTCACCGGTCGTGTGCAGGAGATAGCCTAACAGCAGCCAATGAAGGGCAACCATACCACGGTCGTCCGCGATGAAAGCTCCGTACCACAATGCCGCAAAGCCCAAGCCCAGCTGAAGGAAACTGAAAGCGAATTTCATAGGCGTCGTGGGCTCCTTGCCACGCTGACCAAGGAAGGTCCAGAGCGTGCTGAAGACCAAGCCGAAGAGAAGAATGAAGATCGGATTGGCCGCTTGGAACTCTGAAGCTGGGATCTCCGAGCCTTTGCCGGCCTCAACGATTCCCATGCCGAGGTGTTGGTCAGTCAGGTTCCACGTGACGCGATCAACCGGAGCCTCGGCTGGATCTTCAGCTGTCATAGCCTCTCGCAGCTCTGTCAGTGTTGTCATGGTGAAGTCCTCGTCGCCGTTGGCGTAGCCGAGTTGTTCTTGCGAAAGCAGAGGCAATGTAGCTAGCTCACTATCATCCGTTTTGATAGGTACGCGGAATGTGAGGGTAGTTCCGATGTCTTCCTGACCGATGGTCCGGCTTTCGCTGGTCCTATCAACGTTTCGGTCGGTAAAGTTGTTGATCGAGCTTCCCGCTTGTTCGAAGAAGGCCCAGAATAGAACCGAGAAGAATGTTAGAATGAGAACGACGAAGAGACGCTCGCGCTCTACTTTCTTGCTATTGACCGCACAGATGAAAATCGAACCAAAGGCGATGATGACCAACGAGTAGAGAACGATGCCAGCCAATCCGCCTTGCTGCATGATTACTGTAAGAAGAGGGACAATGCCTGCGATGCCGACGAAGATGGCTTGCTTGGCCGTCACCCAGGGCAGCGCGATTGCAGATGCCGCCATGATCCCAAGGGCCCAGAGTTCCCAACTCGAATCACGATGGAACCAGCCGTAGAGGATTGCCAGGATGGCGACTACGCCGTAATAGGTCGGGAGATGCTTACTCAGAATCGGAGCTGCGCGTTGCTTGAGGCGCTCGATAGAGGGTGGGCCACCGACCTCTTTTGGAATACCACCCTTTGTCAGGGCGATGGTGGCGATGACGCCAGAAATCAGCAATGCCAGTCCAAGGAAGATTCGAGCGCCGACTTGTAGGCTACTGATATCTGCCAAAGGCGTATTCACTCCCATCATCTGAACGGCTGTCTGCTCTAGCTGCGTCTGGAAGATCATCGAGAGTGCGGTGACGACAGCACCTCCAAGGATCAAGGCTTGTGTGAGTCTCGTGGGGGCGATGAAGATGGCGACGCCGATGAGCATGCCCATCGTGGCCAAGCCAAACCCGTAGTGCCATCCGTAGGTCTCGCCGACATAACCGCAAGCGATGGGAGAGATGGCCGCACCGAGGTTGATGCCCATGTAGAACAACGTGAATCCCGCATCTTTCCGCTGGCTAGCTTTAGGATAAAGGCTGCCTACCATCGTGGAGATGTTAGGTTTAAAGAAGCCATTTCCTACGATTAGCAAGGCCAGGGCAATGAAGAAGATGATCTCATTCTCAAACGTCATGGCGAGGTGGCCGGCCGACATCAACAGACCGCCGACGACGACAGCGAATCGCTGCCCGAGGAGTCGATCTGCCAGCATGCCCCCAATGAATGGAGTGGCATATACAAGCCCAGTGTAGGCGCCATAGACCGAGTACGCCTGCTCGTCGTTGTAGCCGAGAAATCCTTTGATCATATAGAAGACCAGCAACGCCCGCATCCCATAATAGGAGAAGCGTTCCCACATCTCGGCGAAGAAGAGAGTGAAGAGGCCGGGAGGATGGCCGAGCAGGGTGGGGGAGGGATCGGAGGAAGACGTGCCGTTCATGAGTGTTCATGGTTTAGCGACTTCTGCCGCGGATTCAATGCTATTCGACGCGGCCAGTGAGACGGGGCGTAGCGACTTTGTGTCGGGGGTGCGGAGAATTCTTGATGACTTCTTGAATAGAGTTCAGAGAGGCGGCGTCTCTCTTTTATCACGCTTGGTAGAGCGCTCGCCTAGCAGGAATTTGTCGCACAACGGTTAGACCGAGAAGCCTTTCTCGGCCGGAAGTTGGTGCGACTTCACCCTCCAACTGCTCTGAACTATCATGAAGACCCTCGTACGTGCTTGGCCAATCGTTGTAATATCTTTGATAGGTTTACTTGCCTCTCTCGAGGCCTACACAGTGATCATCGACCCCGGCCACGGCGGTTCCGATCCAGGTGCGGTGCGTCCGGGGGCCTATGAGAAGCAGCTCACACTTTCGACTTCCGTCATGCTCGCTGCCGAACTACGCCGCCTGGGCGTTCCCTACGTCATGACGCGCTATAGCGACGAGACGTGCTCATTGATCTCACGCCGCGACTTGGCGGCACGCTATCCCGGTAGTGTGTTTGTCAGCATCCACTACAATGCCGCCCAGAGTACAGCAGCAAGTGGTATCGAAACCTTCTACCACGGGACGAGTGGTCGGGCTTTAGGGGCCCAGGTCCAACGTGCTCTCATCTACATGACCGGTGCGCCAAATCGCGGACTCAAGAAACGCGGATTCAAAGTGCTGGCAAAGAATCCTGCTCGGGCGGCCATTCTCGTCGAGGGTGGATTCATTTCGAATGCGTGGGAGCGTCGGCGTTGTCAGGATCCACGCTACCAGCTAGCGGTGGCCCAAGGTATTGTGATGGGGCTGGTCGACACCTTTGGTCGACCAAAGCGCGGCGGGGGTGCTCAGCAACTCCAGACCGTGCATCAGGTTGCGGCTGCTCGTCCTACTCGGAGTTCACGGGCACGTCGGGGAGTTGTTGTGACGACATTCTCAGCGACACTAGGCCGCCGGAGGCGCTGAATCTTCTATCGAGGAATTTCGAATATTTACGGAAATTTCAGAAACTAGGCTTGGTAAAGTTGTCGTCATTTCCTTATTTGAAATCCCGTTGGGAACGTACAGATTCCGGCGTGGCCTTATATCTGGGCTGCACTTGCCAAATGCCTCTATTCTTGACACCCACCAAGCACCTGACTGTGATGAAGGTTCCCCCTCGGGACCGATCTGAGCGCTTGGAGAGGTTTTAAACGGCACTCGCGGGACGGCACGGGACTTGCGTCATTGACGTAACCTAGGGTGACCTGCCTCCACCTCTCAACAACGACCTGACTTTCGAAATGATGAACAGACACTACCAAACTCAGCTTCCCAGCGGGACCCTTCACCGATTTGAGGACGAACACGATGCTTGTGGCGTGGGCTTCGTGGCTCAGGTGGATGGCGTTGCCAGTCATCAGATTGTGAAATACGGCGTGGAGAGCGTGTGCAATGTCACCCACCGCGGGGCGGTAGATGCGGATGGCAAGACGGGCGATGGTGCAGGGGTGTCGACTCAGATTCCTTTCAAGCTGTTCAAGCCGGAACTGGACAAGCTTGGCGTCACGTTGGAAGACCCCTCAGCTTTGGGAATCGGAATGTTCTTTCTTCCGCGTGAAGACGGCGCTCAGCAACTCAAGGCGAAGGTCCTGGCCGAAGGCGTGCTGAGGAATCGTGGAGTGGCTGTCTATGGATGGCGCGAAGTACCAGTGAATCCGAAGGAACTTGGCGATACGGCACTGGCCTCTCGGCCGGATATCCTCCAATTGATGATTGGGCGACCAGACGGCGAGAGCAGCGAGGCTTTCGAGCGGACGTTGTTTCTTGCTCGTCGTGAAATCGAAATCAAGGCACAGCAAGAGGGCATCACTCCCTTCTACATCGCCTCTCTTTCGGCACGTTTGCTCAGTTACAAGGGGCTTATGGTGGCCTCTGCTTTGGATAATTTCTACGGTGACTTGTGCAACCCTGACTTCGAGTCAGCGATCTGTCTCTATCACCAGCGGTTCAGCACGAACACGTTCCCGACTTGGTCGCTCGGTCAGCCCTTCCGCATGCTGGCGCATAATGGTGAGATCAACACCCTGCGAGGCAATCGGAACTGGTTCAATTCACGGGCGAGCGACTTTGCAAGTGAGGTAGATTGTTGGACGGAGAAAGACGTGCCATTGTTTAAGGATCTGCTCGATCCCGATGCCTCCGATTCTGCTAGTTTGGATGGTGCTCTTGAGTTGCTCGTTCTGAGTGGGCGTTCTGTGGAGCATTCCATGGCGATGCTCGTGCCTCCTGCTTGGAGAATTGACCCCTACACCTCAGAAGAGGAAAAGGCGTTCTATCAATATCACCGTTGCTTCAGTGAGCCCTGGGATGGGCCGGCGGCGCTGGCGTTCTCTGATGGCCTTACCGTGGCGGCTTCGCTCGATCGAAATGGTCTCCGCCCAATGCGATTCAAGCATACGAGTGATGGCATCTTCACGGTGGGTTCCGAGGTGGGAGTGATTCATTTGGATGATGCCAAGGTGATTGCCAAAGGACGTCTCGCTCCAGGCGAGATGGTTTCTGTCAATACGGTTACTGGTGAGGTCCAGTATAACAATGAAATCAAAGAAGGCTTGGCAAAGAGTCAGCCGTACGGAGAGTGGTTGAAGAATAGGATCAATCTAGACGATGAAGTTTCTGCTGATCCCGAGCCTGGCGCTGCCAATGGCATTGATCCGCTCTCCCGTTGGCAGAGTCAGACGGCGAATGGCTACACGGACGAGGAGTTGAACATGTCGATCACTCCGATGATTGCTGCTGGGCAGGAGGCCACCTACTCAATGGGCGATGACACGCCGTTAAGCGTGCTGTCGTATCAGCCGCGACTTCTATACACCTACTTTAAGCAGCTCTTCGCGCAGGTGACGAACCCGCCGATCGATCCAATCCGCGAGCGTCTTGTCATGTCGATCAGTGCGGATCTCGGTCCGGAAGGCAATTTGCTGACAGAGACACCAGGGCATGCTCGGGTCATCCATTTGGAGAGTCCGTTCCTATTCCCGCATCAGTTAGCTGCTCTCAAAACGCTGAACTCGGAATATACCACGGCAGAGCTCGATATCACCTGGCCGGTCAGCGAGGGCGCGGCCGGGCTCAAGAAAGCTGTGGATGCCTTGCGTGCTGCAGCGGAGAAGGCCTGTGACGATGGCGTAAAATTGATCGTTCTGACAGACAAAGCGGCAAGTCATGCACGTGCGGCCATGCCATCGCTAGTGGCGACGGGTGCGGTGCACCAGCATCTCATCCGTAGTGAGAAACGCATGGACGTGAGCCTCATACTGGAGAGTGCTGAACCTCGAGACACCCACCAGATGGCTTGTCTCTTTGGTTATGGTGTTACGGCGATTTGTCCCTATTTAGCCTTCCAAACGATCGGTGAGATCTTTGAAAAAGATCAAACCGTACGGAAGCCGAAGTTATCGGCAGTCACTGACATTACTCAGGGATTGAAAAACTATCGCTCGGCCTTGGAGAAGGGTGTGCTGAAGATCATGTCCAAGATGGGCATCTCGGTGCTGAACAGTTACCAGGGGGCACAAATCTTTGAGGCTATCGGGCTTAGTGAGAACTTTATTGGCGAATGCTTCGACGGGACGCCTTCGCAGATTGACGGCATCGACTTTGCAGACGTCGCCATGGAGACGCTAGCTCGCCATCAGGCTGCCTACGGTGCTGCTGTTCCTGAAGACGTTTCCAAGCTTAAGCTTGGTGATCCCGGGAATTACCGCTGGCGTCGGAATGGTGAGATTCATGCGATTGCCAATCCCATGCTCAAGAACTTCCACACCTTTGTGAGGGAGAATGATCCTGACAAATACGAAAAGTATTTAGAGGATGTGCTCGCGAATCGACCTATTTCTCTCCACGACATGTGGGAATTCGTGCCTTCCGGAAACGCAATTCCTGTGGAGGATGTGGAGCCGATTGAGGACATTCGCGTGCGCTTCACGACGGCAGCGATGTCGCTTGGTGCGCTCAGCCCCGAGGCCCACGAGACACTGGCTATTGCCATGAATCGTATCGGTGGCAAGTCAGACTCCGGCGAGGGTGGTGAATCTGCCGAACGCTTCAATTCAGAGCGCAACAGCAAGATCAAGCAGGTTGCTTCGGGACGCTTTGGTGTTCACGCTGAATATCTTGCCAGCGCCGATGAGATCGAGATCAAGATGGCGCAGGGAGCGAAGCCTGGTGAAGGCGGTCAGTTGCCGGGTCACAAAGTGAGTGGTATCATTGCGAAGCTACGTCACACGCAGCCAGGCGTGACCTTGATCAGTCCTCCGCCGCACCATGACATTTATTCCATTGAGGACCTTGCACAGCTCATTCACGACCTGAAGGAGGTCAATCCAAGGGCCCGCGTTTGTGTGAAGCTTGTGGCCGAGACTGGTGTCGGCACGATCGCTGCCGGTGTCGCAAAGGCCAATGCTGACATTATCCTTGTTTCAGGGCATGACGGAGGCACCGGTGCCTCGCCGCTCAGCTCGATCCGTCACGCAGGGTTGCCTTGGGAGCTTGGTGTGGCCGAGACCCAGCAGGTGCTGATGATGAATGGCCTGCGTGACCGTGTGACGTTGCGGACGGACGGTGGCATGCGCAATGGCCGTGACATCATCACGGCAGCAATTCTTGGAGCCGAGGAGTTTAACTTCGGAACCATTGCGATGATTGCCATGGGATGTGTCTATGTGAGACAGTGCCATTTGAATACTTGCCCTGTGGGTATCGCGACGCAGCAGGAGCACCTGCGTGCGAAGTTCAAAGGTGATCCCGAGCACGTGATCAACTTCTTTAATGCGGTGGCAAATGAGGCTCGCGAGATCATGGCAGAGCTTGGTGTATCCAAGTTGAATGATCTGATAGGACGCCCTGAGTTGCTGAAAGTGCGCGAGATCGAAGATCATCCCAAGGCGAACAAGCTCGACTTTAGCAAGCTGCTGAAGGATGTGGCAGCTGAGGATGGAGAGAACTACCCGCGTTATTGTAGGAATCTCCGGAATGACGGGAATCACGCACGTCCATTGGATGACAAGATCCTTCAAGACGCGAGGCTGGCGATTCGTGATAAGACTCCAGTCGAGTTATCTTACAAGGTAAAGAATACCAATCGAAATGTGGGCACCAAGCTCGCTGGCGAGATTGCCTATCATCATGGAAATCACGGATTACCCGACGGAACGATCAACGTGAATCTGAGGGGAAGCGCCGGACAGAGTTTTGCGACGTTCCTTTGTGGCGGTGTCAATCTCATCCTCACAGGCGAGGCCAACGACTACGTCGGTAAAGGCATGTGTGGTGGCGAGATTATCATTAAGCCGCCAACAAACCGTGGTTTCACGCCTCATGAGAATTCGATCATCGGGAACACCGTGATGTATGGTTCAACGGGAGGTCATCTCTTCGCCAATGGTCGCGCAGGCGAGCGGTTGTGTGTCCGAAACTCAGGTGGCACCGCCATCGTGGAGGGCTGTGGTGATCACGGTTGTGAGTATATGACGAATGGTCTCGTCTTCATCCTTGGGCCCACTGGTAAGAATTTCGGTGCTGGGATGTCGGGTGGCCTAGCTTACATCTACGACGAGGAAGGTGACTTCGAGAAGCTCTACAATCCTGAAATGGTCGAGGCGAAAGCGCTAGATGGCGAAGAGGACGAGAAATTCCTCCAGAGTTACATCTACCAACACATCGAGAAGACTGATTCTGAGCGTGCCAAAGCTATCATGGCTGACTGGGCTTCGGCGAAAGCCAAGTTTGTCAAAGTCGTGCCCAAGGATTCCTCTGTGAGTGCGGCCAAAGATGAGAAGCCGAAGACGGTTGCTGCGAAGTAATATGGTCTGAGTGTATCCAGAGCTTTTAGTCCCGGTCAGAGGCAGGATACCACGGCCACCTTGTGGGCTTTCACCCTTGCCTTCAATGGCGCGCTCGCTGACACTCATGCCATCTCATGGGTGACGACAAGGACCAACTCACAGGCGAGGCTCGACAGTTTCAACAGGACTTCGAGCAAGTTCGCGAACAGATTGGGCGTGTCATCGTGGGCCAGGAACGTGTGGTGGAGAGCGTCGTCACGGCAGTGCTTTGCGGTGGCAATGTCCTCTTAGAAAGCGTCCCGGGGCTGGGGAAGACCGAGCTGGTCAAAGCCTTGGCGAGGGTTTTGGAGTTGGATTTCAAGCGTATCCAGTTCACGCCCGATCTCATGCCGGCGGATATCATTGGGACGAATATCATGACCCAAGGACCAGATGGGATGTATCAATTTGAGTTTCGGGAGGGACCGATCTTCACTCAACTCCTCCTCGCAGACGAGATCAACCGGGCGACACCAAAGACTCAGGCTGCTTTGTTGGAGACCATGCAGGAAGGCTCGGTTACCGCTGCGGGGAAGACGTTCCAACTCACGCAACCGTTCTTCGTCCTCGCCACGCAGAATCCGATTGAGCAGGAGGGGACCTACCCGCTTCCTGAAGCTCAGCTAGACCGCTTTATGTTCAAGGTCTCTGTGCCTTTCCTCAATCGCGATGAATTGAACGAGGTGGTCAAGCGCACGATTCTGTCAACGGGGTCCGAGACTAATAAAGTGTTAGATGGGCCTCGCATTCTTGCCATGCGGGAGATCTTGCAACGCGTGGTCGTTGCAGATCCCATGCGCGACTTTGCCGTGCGGCTCGTTCTCGCGACCCATCCAGAGGCTGAAGAGTCAGGTGATCAGGTGAAGCAGTTTGTTCGTTGGGGGGCCAGCCCTCGGGCAACGCAGGCTCTCATTCGTGCCGCGCGCGTCCGCGCGTTGGCTTGTGGAAGGGAACACGTTGCCTTTGAGGATGTGCGCTATTACGCCCGCGAAGTAATCGGGCATCGCATGCTACTCAACTATGACGGTCAGGCCGAGAATCTGAACATCGGCGAGTTGGTCGACGGTATCGTTACCAGTCTCCCTGAAACGGTCTAGCGGAACGGCGACGATGCCAGCGCAATTTACCAACCTCTTACCAAATGACGCCATTGCGCGCTTGGAGCGTTTGCGTGTAAAGCCGAACTGTCACTTTACGAATCGCTTCACGGGTTCTCATCAAGCTCGCAAGGGGGGAACGAGTACGGACTTCGCTGATTTCCGTGATTACACGCCTGGAGATGACATGCGTTTCGTCGACTGGAACAGTTTTTCACGATTACATCGTCCGTACATTAAGCTTTTTCACGAGGAAGAGATCACCCATTTCCTCGTTCTGATCGATGGATCGAAGTCGATGCGGTTCGAGGGCAAGTTCCAGCGAGCGAAAGAACTCGCTGCGGCATTCAGTTTAATGGCGTTGCGTCATACGGAGCGCCTTAGTATTCAGTGCCTCACCCAGAAGCCTCATCGGCTCCTGCCATGCACGGGACGCGCGAGTATGAACAAGGTTTTTACCTTTCTCGAACGTTTTGATGAACCCGACGATACCGTACCATTCGAGATCGCTATCGAGAAAGCCCTCCAACATCATTCCGGCCGTGGCATCGTCATTCTGCTCTCCGATTTCCTAACCTTTGGTAGCCTAAAGCGCTCCTTTAACGCGCTTTTTAGCAGTGGCCTCGAGATTCTCGCGCTGCAACTCTTAGGGCCGACCGAGATTGATCCAGACGTCACCTCAGATTTCAGATTGGTTGATGCGGAACTGGATGAGAATCTCGATGTCTCCGTTTCTGGTGATCTCTTGCAGTTCTACCAGGACCACCGCCTGGCCTATCAAGAGGAACTTGCGTCGCTCTGTCAGAGCCGTTCCGGAAGATTCCTTTCCGTGTCCACGGAATCGACGTTAGAGGGCACGCTCTTCGATACCCTGCGTCGAGCGGGGTGGGTGAGTCAGTGATCGAGCGAAAGTACCTTACTCCAGCGTCGCCTCAACAGTTCCCAGTGGCGCGTTGTCTAGAATGTGGATTTCTTTGCCGTCGTAGAACTGGGTCTGGCAGTGGACTTCTACTTTCATAAGGCGTTCCTGGTGCTTGTAGACCGTCGGGCCACGGAAGTTCCAGAGGAAGGGAAGAGGGTGTCGCCATTCGAATTTGGCGCCTGCATCGAACCGGGCGTTTTGATGGGCGAGCCACGATTCTAGCAGTTTGAAGAAGGGTTGGCCGAGCTCTTTGCTGAAACCATCGTGGCCAAGTGTGTCGATTATCTCTTCTGCTTCGGCTTGTGTTTATGCTTCTGAGAGTTGATTGGCGATATTACGATCGATGGTTGCCCCGTAGGGTGAGACGATGGACTTCTCGTAGAGGAGGTAACCGAATTGCGCCATGGTGAACTCCTCATGATAGAGGGCCAAGAGTCGTGTGGGAATGGTGTAGCGATCACCACTTTCTCCGATGGCCTCGCAGCGGTAGCCGTGAGCGACAGGGGTATCAAACCAGGCTAGGCCGGCAGACTGGAAGGTGATCGACGCGGCACCGATGATGGGTAGGGAAAGCGCGAAGGCTTTCCAATGAAACAGCCGCGAGTGCTGACCCTTATCGGCAGCCCAGTGACGGAGCAGCCAGAGAAGCGTCAATTGCACAAGCATCCATTTCCAGAAGAAGTAGCCCAAGCAGGCCAAGAAGCCCACTAACAAGACGGTCCAGAGGACGAGAAGAATCCGAGCGACCTTGCCATGAATGAAGAAAAGCAACGCACCTAACTCAAGCACGAGTGTCGCGATGCGAAGGGGGTAATCCGCTGTGGCCATCCATTGGGCGATCTTCACGATCTTCTCCGGGGAGAGGAAGCCCAGCCATCCATGAGCATAAGCACCTGTGTGCATGCCATAGAGGTGGCCGTGGCTGATCCAGTTCATACGAAGCTTGAGGAGCCCTGGCTGCCAGAAGTTGGCTGCGATCAGACAGCCTATGATGAAGAGGAAATGCTCGACCCGGACGAGCCCAGGTTTGGCTTGAAGCAGCAGGAATGCGGAGAAGACCGTGAGCATCTGCATGAGTGGGCGAAACTCTGCCATCACAATCGGAAAACTTGTTAGGGGATAATGGAACTGCGAAATGACAGCCCACATCGCAGGTACAAAAGCCACGCAGAACGCGGGTCTCCAGAGGGTGAGTAGTGCAACGGCAAGAAGGAAACCGCGATCAATTCAGTGCTCTTGACCGAAATGGTAGTTGGTTGTATAGGCTGCAAAGGACCAAAGCAACGCAGCCATCATGAGGCCGATTAGCCAGCGCAGTTTATCTCCAGAGGCGAATTTCTCCCAAGGGGAACGCAGCCCTGGACACTTCCAGCAAAGAACGATTCCGACCAGAACTACCCCGGATATGATGGCGATGTTGCCGTTGTCAGGTTGTCCAAGGAGAATCGATGTCTTCGTGAAGGCGGACTCCGGTAGCTTAAGGACTTTCTCGTAGATCCTGTCAAGAATCATGAAGAGAACGAGTAGCGCCCCTGCACGGAAACTGAAGGCAATGAAACTCCCATCATCTAGCGATAATGTGAGATGGCGTCTGATGTTTCTGGCTATCGGATGCATCAACAAGCTCTGGTAAAATCCTGAATCCGTCCACACATCATAACATGTGAAGCATCGCTAATGTGAGACAGCAGGTGAGTCGTGTCTAGGCATCCTTGTCAGAATCGTCGAGCGTGCTTGATAATTTCCTCCCGAGATCGGCGACCTGAGGATCATGCAGGGTGTTGTGATGATTGCCTGCGATAGCGACGGTTTTAAGATCCCCTTTGATCCAGTCCGACCAGCCCAATGTGGGGTCTTGCCTTGTCCAGTGATTGTCATCGGCCTGGAAGATAGTCGCTGGTCCTGAATAGGGGTGCGGCTTGTAGTCACGTAGAGCGCGGAAGTGCACGCGGACGATCTCGCGGTAGGCGATAGGGTACCCATTTAGATCGAAGTAATCTTCCGCCTCGACCGCAAATCCTCGGTCACCGTCTCCTTTGGGAGTGACTGTATGACGTAGCCGTTTAGCCAAGTTTGTCCATTTGTTGCGGACGAAGGCCGCTTTCTCCTCCCTGCTGCTGGCCATGAAGTGTTGGGCTCGCTGCTTAATCTGATTGCCGAGCGCCGCAGGATTACTGAGAGGGCGTCTTGGTGGAGAGCTTTCGATGAGTGCTAGGACATCAGTGGTGTCTCCAGCGGAGTTGAGCTGTTGGGCGAGCTCAAAGGCGACGACGGCTCCCAGGCAATAGCCGCCTAAATGATAGGGCCCCTCGGGTTGCACCTCACGGATGGCTTTCAAGTAAGCCTCAGCCATCTCTTCCAGGTTATCGTAGGGCTCTAGGGGCGCTTGAATGGCATAGAACGGGCGATCCTGAGGCAGGTGTGGTTTCAGTCTATAATAGTCGAAGATGCCCCCGCCCAAACCGTGGACGAGGAAGAATGGAGCCTTGTTGCCCTCCTCTCGGATGGGGACTAGAAACGGCCACGACATTTCGTGCCCCTCGTCCTCGATCTGCCGAAGGAGTTGTTGCACGGTGGGAGCCGCTCCAATGGCAGTCATTGGGAGTTTGATCGCAAAGGTCTCGTGGATCTTGCCGATCAGCTTGACCATGATGAGCGAGTTGCCACCAAGTTCGAAGAAATTGTCTGTCACGGCGACCTCATCGATACCAAGCGCCTCAGCCCATACGGCGGCCATTCCGATTTCTAAGCGATTGGAGGCTTCAACGTTGCTGGGCGCAATGGGTTTCGTGGGCTTTGATAGCGTATGGGCGAGAGCTTGCCGATCAACTTTGCCATTGGCAGTCTTGGGGAAAGTAGCGACGCTGACAATGTGAGGCGGAATCATGAACGGCGGAAGCCGCTCGGCCAGATGTTTGCGAAGGGTATCGGTATCTGTATCGGGGGCGATTACGTGAGCGACGAGTTTTTCGTTGGTGAGCAGCCCAAGCTTCTGCGCCAAGGCCTGGCGTTGGTCTTCTGTTAGCTGTGAGAGGCGTTGGTGGAACGGGTTGCTCATGTCTATTTCTCTGCCCGCACAATTATCATGGAATCTGCCCACCAGGTGTCATGAGTGTTCTGCGGAACGTTCACCTCTTGCACGCTCATGGATATCCGGCTGAAGTGCTTGAACAGTGCGCGTTGATGACGTCGGCTCATCGAGTCGATCTCGGTGGTGAGGTAGGTGAAGACGCCGCCTTGACGCAAGAGGCTGGCGGCCGTGGCAAAGAAGTGCTCTGCAAAGGTGATGCTCTGTACGACTGTCTCGATGAACTCCGCATCATCAAGTGGAAAGGCATGGAAGAAGATGCCATCGTATGTGCCTAACTGATCGAGCGCGTCTTGCCAGCGCGAGTGGACCACCTGAATATCCTGATCCTGATGACGGTCGCGCCACGGACGAAAGTAGTGGTTCACACTGTGATCATTGGACTCGATGATGGTGTGGGACCGGACTCCTTTGGCTTGGATCATCTCTGCGGAAACACCTCGCCCGAATCCGATTTCTAGGATATCACCATGGCCGTGGGTGACTTCCTTTGCCATCGCTTTCATGATCGGGGTCTGCCAGTCTTCCATGATCTCGTCATCGGAAAGGGCACGCTGAGCGATGTCGTACTCTTTGATGGTGTCCGTGGCTCCTCTGACGAACCGTTCAGCGATACTGTTGAGATGATCTAAGTCATCCCGGAGTTCATGAAGCGCCTGATTGAGTAGCCATTGGCGTTGTTCATCACGGGGAGGTCGAACAAAGTTAGGATCATGAATTTCTAACTTAAGCTCAAAACCTGAAGCCTTCACGAACCGCTGATACTTGCCTTCTTTAGTTTCGAATTCACGAAGCAGCTGGCTCGCTTCGTCTGAGGAAAGCTTGTCCAGTGCTTCAGCTAGGGAATTTAGTGAGGCTGCTGACGTTTGGATGCTGGCAACGGCGTCGTTTACCTGTGGGTGCGAGCGTAAAGCGTGCTCAATCTCTCCAAGTTCGATACGATGGCCGCGGTGTTTGACCTGATTGTCCATGCGACCGAGGAATTCGAGAGTGCCATCTCGATGGTAGCGGACTCGGTCGCCCGTCCGATAAAGGCGATTTCCGTTCGCCGGTCGAAAGGGATCTGCTAGGAATCGCTCTGAGGTAAGATCGTCACGTTCGTAATAACCTTCGGTGATGCCGGCACCTCCGAGATAGAGTTCGCCGGGGACTCCGATCGGAACGAGGCGCCGATGAGGATCGAGCACGTAGGCTTGCGTATTCGCGATCGGTTTGCCGATGCGGATGGGGCCTGAACGACACTCGTGAACGGTGGACCATACGGTTGCTTCTGTCGGCCCGTATTCGTTGTATACTCTTGTTTCTGGAAGGGTTTGGATAAGGCGGGCGGGAAGGTGTGGAGGGCAGTCTTCGCCAGCTAGGATAATGGTCCTGAGAGATGCGAGCTCCGCACGGGCGTGATCCGCGACAAAGGCATCAATGAGTGATGGGATGCCTAGCAAATGGGTGATGCCGTGTTGATGAATGGCGCGCACCATGGCTCCTGGATCAGCGCGGGCGTCGTCATCGAGGAGGCAGAGGCAACCTCCCTGCGTCAGAGTCCAGAATAACCCCGCGACAGAGCTATCGAAAGAGAAGCTCGACAGCATGAGGAAGGCGTTGACTGGATCTTCGTAGTAGTGATGGCGAGCAAAGGTCGACGCGCGTAACTGCGAGTGTCTAACCAAGACACCTCGAGGTTTTCCGGTCGAGCCGGAAGTGTAGATCATGTAGGCCGGATCGGTTGGCGAAACTTTGGGGAGTTTAGCGTTCGATGCTGGTGCTGGCTGATCAATGCGAATGTGTGGAGACTCGAGTTCTCGATCCGAGAGAATGAGCTGAGCTTTCGAGTCGCCGACGAGATAGCGAATTCGTTCTTCAGGATAGGTCGGGTCAATTGGGATGTACCCGCATCCAGTCTTCATCACTGCGAGGATCGCGACCACGGTATCGAACGAGCGCCCGGCGATGATAGCAGCCATTTCGCCCTGCTGAAGGCCAGCATTGATGAGCTGGGAAGCTCTCTGAGTCGACTGCTGATCGAGCTCCGCATAGCTCATGGTGTCACGGTTTAAGGCAAGAGCGCGTACGGCGGGATTCTTCTTTGCGGCCCTGGCAAGAGACTCTATCACCGTATCAGGGCCATCGATCGTCATCTTGGTAGCGTTCCAATCCACGCGCAGTAGGTCCTCTTCTTCCTTGGTATGTACGTTGATGGCGCTGAGTGTCGAGTCGATAGGCAAGGCGCATAACTGAGCGACGACTTGTTTCCAGTGGCCAAGTAGTGCCTCGGCATCTACGGCGTCGAATTGTGTGGTGTCGTAGATGAAGAGCAAGCGAAGTCGCTGGCCGGGCACGGCGAGAGCGGCCAGGGGATAGTTGCTTTGCTCTCTGTAGTCGAACTTCGAAACGGTGAGGCCAGGAGCAGAGAGGGCTTCCGCATCTGCTGGGTAGTTCTCGTAGACAAACAAGGTTTCGAAGAGCGCGTCTCCGGGAGGTATATTGCTCAACCCTTGTACTTTAGCTAATGAGGCGTGCTCGTGCTCGCGGAGCTGGCCTTGGGTTTCTTGCAACTTTGCGAGCCACTTTTCCAATGAGGTGTTTTCATCGACTTTCGTGCGTAGGGGCACCGAATTGATGAAATTGCCGATCATGGTTTCGACACCGGGTAATGAGGGTGGTCGACCGGATACAGTCATGCCGAAGAGCACATCTTGCCGCTGCGTGTAGCGAGCAAGCGTGAGGGCCCACGCTCCCAGAACGAGCGTGTTGGAGGTGATTCGGAGGCGACGGCAGCGTTCTTCGAGCGCGGCGGACTCTCGCGCCGGAAGGCGTTGCTCGAGTTGGGCGTATTGGGCTTCGCCGCTTGATCGGCGCCTGATGGGAAGTTCAAGAGGAGCGTCGAAGCCTGACAGATAGCCTTTCCAAAAGGACTCAGACTTGGCGCCGTCCTGCTGTTGGAGCCAGGCGATGTATTCGTGATAGGGCCTATTCTTGGTGACGTTCGTCGGTTTGCCTCCGAGGCGATCAAACACGTCGCGTAGCAAACGTGGCGTTGACCACCCATCGGAAAGCAAGTGGTGGAAAGTCCAGACAAACGTGTGAGTCGTGGCGGACTCTCGAAAGAGCGTGAGTCGCAGGCATGGTGCGGCAGTGAGATCGAAGCCTTGTTTCCGATCTTCTGCTAGGAAAGTGCCAATCGCCTTGTCGACGACGCGGACGTTGACGTCGATCTCCTTGTGTACGACCTGCAACGGCTCATCGAGTCCTTCCCAGAGAAACGCCGTTCTCAGCACGGCATGTTCGTCAACGGTCGCCTGCCAGGCTTTCTGGAATTCAGCAACGTCGAGTGAGCCGTTGAGTTGGCAACTGAGCTGCTCCACGTAGACACCGGACCTGGGTTCAGCCAAGGTGTGGAAGAGCATGCCTTCCTGGGCCGGCGACAGCGGATAAATGTTCTCGACGTTTTCCATTGAGGCTAGGAGCCGCCGTTAGGTTTCTTGAGCAGCGCGGCCACCTTGCCGAGCTTGTCGGTGTCAAGGTTGGCTAAGGGAAAGTCTGATGGTGTGAATGCCGATTGGTCGTTGGCCGCGCAGGCTTGGTTGATCTCGCAGAGCTTCGCGAGAAACTTGTTAGACAAAGAAGCCGCTGTGTCTGCTGAGAGAGTATCGGGTGCGAAGTCCAGAGCTACGTTCAGCTGGCCTCCGTGGGTGAAGGCATTGATCTCCAGGAGATAGGGGGCCTTCAGGCTAGGATCGCGCCGCAGCGAGAGCGGTTTGTAATTAGCGAACGTGTTCGTGCTGAGTGCCGCATCAAGTTGGCCTAGGTAGTTGAAGAGAATTTGCCGGGCAGGCGCGTCGCGCAGTCCCTCTTGCGTTTCGCGGAGTGATCCAAAGCCGAAGCCCTGATTTGGGATGCTGCGGAGGAACTCTTTAGTCTTGGTTAGCGTGCTGATCGCGTTGTTACCCATCGCTTCGAGGCGGACGGGATAGATGGTGGTGAACCAACCCACGGTCGCGTGGATCGAAGGTGCGTCGTCGAGTGGGTGTTGGCGTCCGTGTCCTTCGACATCGATCGTCCAATGTGGAGAATCATAAGCTTCAGATAGTGATAGACATAGCGCTGTGAGGAGAGCGTCTTGAATCTGAGTGTGATAGGCTTGCGGCGTCTTGTGGAGTAAGATGTCAGTCTCTGCGGCCGCGAGCTGTTCGTGATGCTGAGCAATAACCCCGATAACAGTTGGTGTCGTGGGAACTGGCAGCGCTCCGCTCGGCTGCGCGAGAAGACCTTTCCAGAATGGAATTTCTTTTTCAAAAGTCACGCTGCCCAGGTGGCTCGCCCACTGAAGGTAACTGGCAGACGTGGTGACTTCATCTAGGGTTCCAGCGTATGCGGCCTCAAGGTCCGTGGTCAGGACCTGCCAGGAAATGCCGTCGACCGCGAGATGGTGCGCGATCAGGACCAAACAGTCCGCATTTCCATCCTGAAACGAAGCGAGAACGGCGGCGAAGAGTTTCCCCTCGGCGATGTTGAAACTTTCGTGGACCGGTGCGCAGGCGGTCGCCAATTCTGAAGGCCCCGCCAACTGCACCTGTAGTAGTTCGGGGGAGGAGCGATGCTCAGTGAGCTGCTGGTATTCGTTGGTGAAAGACGTGGTTAGAGAGAGGTGGCGGGCCGTGAGGGCTACGAGGGCTTTCTTAAGTCTATCAGTGTCCAAAGAGGTGGTGGCCTGCAGCACAAGCTCGTGATTCCAGAAGTTGGAATGGCCGGCTTGGCGGAAGAACCAATTCTGAATGGGCGTGAAAGGTGCCTGGTGAACGACAGCTTCTTCAGTTAGAGAGGTCGTGGTCTTCCAATCGGCCACGTGGGCAAGATCCCGAACGGTCTGGTTCTTGAAAAGCTGATTCGCTGTGAGGGCGATGTTAGCCTGAGCACATCGTGCGACGATCTGAATGTTCATGATGGAGTCGCCTCCAAGATCGAAGAAATTGTCGTCGAGCCCCACGCGTTCGACTTTGAGAACGTCTGCCCAAATCTCAGCTAGTGCCATTTCCAACTCTGTGACGGGAGCTGTGTAGACTTGGTGCAGCTCTGGACGTCGTCGTTCGACAGGAGGTGGCAAGAGGGCGCGATCCACCTTGCCATTGACCGTGAGTGGGAGCTTTGGCAGTTGAACGAAATAGGACGGGATCAGATAATCTGGCAACTGGTCTCCAAGGAAGGCATGCCAGTCTTCGGTCGTAAGCTTCTTGTCACTGACATAATAGCCTGCGAGACGTTTGTCGCCTTGCTCATAGGTCGTGAGATCGGTCTCATAGCCAATCTCTTTGAGAATACGATGCACGTTCTGCACGTTGATTTGATCGTCGAGCTCATCCATGGCGGCCTCACGTTCCTTGTGGCCGAGACGGACGTCCCAGCTGTAAGGCAGGGCATAGTTGTGGTGGCCACGCTCCTTCTTGTGCACATAAATGCCGGCTTCGTTGATCAGACAATTGGTCGAACGTCCAGTATCGTCGGGGCGAATCCAGGGAGCGTCGTTTTCTAGAAACGCATACATGTCGTCCAGGCTCACTTGGGAGTATCGATAGAAATCGACAAACTCGACCTGCTGGAAGACGTCATCGTTCTGAAACGCTCCGGTGTCCATGGTGCGTGCAACCACGTCATCCATGCGATGATAGGCTTTGCGAGCATCGAGAACGGTCTCGTCGATTGCTGAGACATCGAATTGAGGCTGACAGAAGGATTCCGCCGTGAGGCGTGTTTCAAAGAATTGTCCCCTTGATAGTCCGGTGACAATGGTCGGAATGCCTTTCTCAAGGGCGACTTGCATGCTGAGCGTGTAGAGTGCCTTGAAACAGCCCTGACAGACATTGCTAAAACGCTTCAAACTGTCTACGAAGATCGCATTCATGGCAGGTGTTTCACCAAAAATGTGATCGATGCCCAACTCATCAACGACTTTCCTAACGTTGGCCTTCGCTCCATCCGAGATGTAGCCATTGTCTAACGTGAAGGCAAGCACCTTGAACCCCATCTTCACAAGCTGATAGACGACGTAGGTGCTGTCCTTGCCTCCACTGAGTAGGGTCATGCAATCATATTCTCCTTGTTTCCGAGTCCTGCCTTTCTCGAGGATGGCATTGAGTGCTGTGAGGTCTTGGAAATACTGGGAAACGTGGTGCTCGTAGGTCGCGTATTCGCGGCAGAGGTGGCAAACGCCATCGTCGTCGTAGTCGACCTCTGGGAAGTTTGAGGGAAGACCGCAGCGAATGCAATGGAAGAGGGAATCTTGGCTTGCTGTAGGATCGTCGAATTGGATGAGATCGACCACGGCGGCACCCACCTGAGGATGCCCTTGCATCTGTGACTCAATCTCACCGAGCTCGATACGCACGCCTCGGACTTTCACCTGATCATCGATCCTGCCGAGGTACGTCATGGTCTGGGGATCTTGCATGCGTGCTAGATCGCCGGTCCGATAGAGTTGACCTTCACACAACTCCGGGACACTGACAAAGCGCTCTGCGGTAAGCTCAGGCCGATTCCAGTATCCCCGGGCTAAGCGGTCTCCCGCAATGTACATCTCCCCAGCGACACCGTTCGGCACGGGCTGCTGGTTGGGATCAAGCAGGTAGATCTGCACGCCATCGGCTGGTTTGCCAATTGGAACCGAACCTGCCTGGTTTAATTCGGGGTCATAGCGATGGATCATGCAGCCGACCACCGCCTCGGTAGGACCGTACTCATTGTAGATCTCCAAGCCACTCGTGAACCGGCTGGTGATCTCTTTGGCCAAGTCCGTGCGAAGGTCTTCGCCTCCCAAGATCATCTTGCGGATCCTACGATCTCCAGGCGCGATGTCCTTAAAGAGGGCTAAGTGTGAGGGCGTGAGTTTGACAATGTCGACGGCATCGTCCTCGAAGACTTGTAGCACGGCCAAATCGACGGCTCCATCTCCCTCTGGATAGATCACGATTTCACCGCCAGAAATCAAGGGCACGAAGATAGAGGTGATGGTCAGATCGAAGGCGAGCGAGGAGAAGAGTGGAAAGGCTAGCGACTCTTCGTCGAGGTAGGTATCTTGCGACCATGTCGCGTAGTGTGAGAGACCGCCATGATCAACGAGAACCCCCTTGGGTTGTCCGGTGGAGCCTGAGGTGTAGATCAGGTAGGCGATGTCTTCTGACTGGGGATCCCCAAGCAGGTTGGAAGGCGCGGTCGACTGGAGGGCGTCGTCAACGAGAATGGCCGGGGTCTTAGTGAGCGGAAGTCGATCTTGCAGGCGAGCCTCCGTGATGAGAAGCGGAGCCTCAATGTCTTCCAAGATAAAGCGAAGGCGATCTGCCGGGTAGGCTGGATCGAGCGGTACATAGGCAGCTCCTGCACGGAGAACACCTAACAAACTGATGACGGCCTGGGTGGATCGCAACAGGCAGAGGCCGACCTTGTCGCCGCGCCCAATGCCGCGCTCTCTGAGATCCGACGCCACGCGATCGACGGACGCGTTTAGCTCCGCATAGGTCATGATGGCTCCGCCTTCACGAATGGCGACGGTGTCAGGATGGGCGGCAGCCTCCCTCTGAAAGAGCATGACTACGGAGACAGATGCGTCTGGCCTCCTGGCCTTCGTCGTGTTGTAGTTCTTCAACAGCGCTTGCTGCTCTTCCCTTCCGAGAAGGAAGACATCGGAGATCTTGGCGTCTGGATTCTGGGTAAATGCTTCTAGCAGGTGAACAAAGTGCTCGGACGCCCAGGCTTTCAGGTCGTCAGGGAAGAGTTCGTCGTTGAAGTCAAAGTGCAGACACAAGTTTCCCGACTTCGTGAAGTCGTGAACCTGCAAGCGCAAGGCATGGTCGCTGTCTCCGTAGCCTGAGTGAATCCAATCGACATCCACGGGCTCGCCTTCAAGGTTTGGAAATGAAGCGTGTATGAAGTTAAGAAAGACAGGGAAGGCTCGAATGTACTCGGGCTTTCCGGCTCCTGGCTGAGCATGGCGAAGGAAGGTGCTTGTTTCGCTGAGTACCTTCTTGAAAAGGCTCATGAAAGTCTCTTCTTCGTCGAACTCAGCGAGCATTGGAAAGATCTCAATGAAGACACCGATGGTTTCCTTGAAACTCTTGGAAGGTCGATTGTGCGACGGAGCACCAATAGCCAGCTTGTCGATGCCACTGGCCCGGTGGACCCATGCAAACAGGGTCGTGGCAAAGATTTGGAACATTGCCAGATTCGGCGTCAAGGTGAGAAAGCCATTCTGAGAAGACAGTGCTTTGAGACGTTCAGTGAGGTCCGTTCCCAGCTCCCGTGCGACACGGGTTGTTCGCGGAGACAGGTTGCCAGTCGGTCTTCCGTAGAGCGAGATGGGCGACGTGTGATGTCGGGCAAGCTTCTTATCCCAGAATTGCTGGGCGGTTTGTGCCGCGCCTCTGCGCTTGGCTTGCTCAAAAGAAATATAGTCGCCATACTGCGGTGGCAACGAGGTCTCTGTGATGGTACCTTCGTAGAATTCGAGCTGGCGACGATAGACAACGGAGGACGACCAGCCGTCGGTGAAAAGATGGTGCTGGTTCAGGTACCAAAGGTAGTCATCTTCACCTAAGCGAATGAGAGCCGAATGATAGAGGCAACGTTCGACATCAAAGATTCGCTGACGCTGAGCGTCGATCCATGATGCAAGGTCTGCTGGCCGTGCGGATAGATCAACGATCTGAAGAGATTCTGGCATTGCTGCCAAGACCTCTTGAGTCGGTTGACCATTCTCTTCCCGGATGACGGAGCGCAACGCCTCGTTCTGCTCGACGAGGCGCTGCCAAGCCTGACCGAAGCGGGCCTCGTCGATTCTGACCTTCCAACGGAAGGTCAGAATCATATTGTAAAGGGGAATGTCAGGATTTAACTTTTGCCCCAGCCAAAGGAGGTATTGGGTCCCCGTGAGGCCCGAAGATTGGATGGTGGAAGAGGTGTCCATTTAGGATGTTTGAACGGTCTTAAGGTAGTCAGCCATGACATCGATGCTGATGAAGTTTTCAATGGTGACGTCTTCCGGTGGGATCTTGACGCAGAGCTTCTCTTCAAGATGAGCAATCAGTCTGACCATTCCCAGTGAGTCGACCAGCCCAGACACGAGGAGGTTCGTATCGAACTCAAGTTCGTCTGCTTGCTCGCCGTTCAGCAGTTCGTGGAGAATGAAGTCTCGAATGAGGGAGCGATTGTCAGACATGAATGTAGTTAGGCCTGCGCGGCTCGAGTTTGTAAGGCACGTCGGTCGATCTTGCCGCTGGTGGTGCGTGGAAACGTGAACTCCGTCGTCAGCTTCTGTGGCACGCTGTACCAGGGGAGCATTTCTTTCAGGGTTTTCAGGAGATCGATGGAGGTGACCTGATTACTTTCAGGCGCGAGGATGACGGCGACGTGGATTGCCAGAGAACCTTCGCCGTCGGGGACGGCGAACGCGGCAGCTTCTTCCACCGGTGCGAGCTTGAGCATGGAGGCTTCTACTTCATCGAGTTCCACGCGGTAGCCCCGTGTTTTGATTTGGCGATCCTTACGTCCAAGAAACTTGAGGTTTCCATCATCGAGTCGCTCGACAAGGTCTCCCGTGCAATAGTAGTAGTGCGGGTGCTCCTCGGTGCCTGCGAGTTTGGCGAAGGCAAGCTTATTGAGATCTGGGCGATTCCAGTAGCCCTGCATCATGGTGCTACTGCGAATGAGTAATTCGCCTGGTGTGTTGTCTGTCAGGATGTGATCGTCCGCGTCTACGATCAGAGCGTCTGCGTTGCGCCATGTCGTTCCGATAGGGATAGGCGTCTCTTCGTCCTCAATGGGGCGGGGAACATGATAGTAGGTGCAGCCGTTCACTTCGGCGGGTCCGTACATATTACTGAAGCGTGCTTGAGGGAGGGCTGCCATGAGGCTGACAAGGTACTTCATCGGAAAGGGTTCACCTCCAAAGATAATCCATCGCAGCGCGGTGAGATCGCGTTGGTCGAGTGCTCCGCGTGTGAGTAGCTGGGTCAGCGTGTAAGGTACGGTGAAGAACGTGGTGATCTTCTCATCGGCAAGCAGCTGTGAGTAGCTTGCGGGGAGTTTGAGATACTCGTCTCCTACGATCACGGTCGTGGCACCTGCTAGGGCGCCGGCAAAGAAATCGAATGTGGATAGGTCGAAATGGAGGGGGGCATGGTTGGTCAGACGATCTTCAGCGCGGAGGCTGTAGACATCATGGGCCCATTTGGCATAGCTCAAGCCGCTGGCATGAGAGTGCATGATGCCTTTGGGCTCGCCCGTGGAGCCGCTGGTGTACATGATGTAGGCAAGATCTTGATCGAGGCAGCCACTTTCAATGTGTGAGGAGCTTGTGAGAGAAATATCTTTCCACGAAACATGTCTGGCACGGATGCCTTCGATTGCAGGCGCACCTATCAAACATTCGATAGGGCTATCCGAGGAGGCGAGCAGTTGAACGAGTCCGCGTCGCTTGTTTGGGGCGGTGACCAGATGATGAATCCCGCAGTGTTTGACGACGTAGTCGAGTCGAGCGGGTGGTGCGGAGACATCCAGTGGCACATACGCGGCGCCGGCTTTCATGATACCGTAGAGTGCGATCGCGCTTTCGATGCTCTTATCGAGAAAGATCCCGACGCGGTCGCCTCGGATTACCCCTTGATCGACCAGCGTTCGAGCTAGCTGATTGGAGCGTTGTTCAAGCTGCCCATAAGAGAGACTTTCCTTGCGACAAACAATCGCTGTTCGCTCGGACGCTACTTGGGCAGCTTCAGTGACAGCATCTGGAAGAAGAAAGACCATGCGAGTTATCTATAGACCGAGCATGCTGGCAATGATGTTTCTCTGAATATCGGAGGTCCCAGCATAGAGGACCCCGCCTACGGCGTCTCGCAGATCGCGTTCGACTTCGGTCTCTGTGAGGTAGCCATCGCCCCCGAAGGTGCGAATCGCATCCATGCTCGACGCCAGAAACGATTCACTAAGGTGCAGCTTAAGCATTGCGGACTCCATCATGGCCGGCTGCTTGCGCTCTTTCAGCCAGGCGACTTGGTAGAGCAGGAGGCGCGCTGTTTCGAGTCGCAGCTTCATGTCTGCCAGTCGGTTGGAGACGGATTGGAATTGGCCAATCGGCTTTCCGAATTGCTTGCGTGACTTGGCGCGTGCCACACTCTCGTCGAGTTGGCGCTCCATGGCGCCGAGTTGGCTGGCCAGGATGGAGCAACGTTCGATTTCTAAGGAGTGATTGGAAATGCTGGCACCTGCTCCCTCAGGTCCGAGGCGTTGGCTCTCTGCTAGGAAATGATCTTTCAGGTGAATCTCGCCGATGGGAACGGTTCTCAGCCCCATCTTCTCTTGAGGCGGACTCACGCTGATCCCCTCTGCATGCAGATCGACCAGAAACGCCGTCACTCCCCACTTGCCGAGCTCTGGATTGATGGTGGCGAAGAGCAGGGCGACATCGGCAATGGGAGCGAGGGAAACTAGGCGTTTCGTGCCGTTGAGTCGGTATCCTCCCTCAACTTTCTCTGCATGCGTTTCCATGCTGAACGCGTCGGAACCGTGGTTAGGTTCGGTTACCGCATGACATCCGATGATCTCTCCGCTTATAAACCGAGGGAGATACTTGGCCTTCTGTTCATCCGATCCAAAGTCGACAATGGGCAACTGAACTGTCCACATCTGCGCGTTGAGGGCAAAGCATAAGCCATTGTCACGGCATCCTTTGCCAAGCCCTTCCATCACGAGCATGCTTGTGAGCAAATCGACGTCTCCCTTGCCTCCATGATCCTCGGGCGCCGCCAACCCTTGGATGCCTTGACGCGCGCAAGCAATCCACAGGTCTCTGGGGAACGTGGCAGCGCGATCTGCCGCAACCATGTCCGACTGCAAATGCTCCCGGGCAAAGTCGTAAGCCTCTGCTTTCTGAGCAAGATGAGAGTTGTCGAACACTGGGTGCATGTTAAAAAGAAGACGCGCGAGCGATCAGGGGGGCGGGGGCGTCGAACTCGTAGGGATTCATGGGGTCTTCGAACACGGATTCTAATTCGACCCGCTGGCCTAACTGAAGTTCTTCGGCGTATCCCATGACCATTTCCATGGCGGCGAGATCTTCGACCGCCCACCCCGTTGAATCGAAGACCGTCTGCTCGTCTCGATAGTGGGCAAAGTCTTCCGGATTCCTGGCGATGGTCGCAAGGTCAACGCCGATTTCATCGGGACGCAGTTGCTGACACTCTCCTTCGGCGATGGCTTGATCTCTGAAGTCGGGGCAGACCCTAGCTCGACGGAGGAGTGCTAGTGGAACTTCCGTCTTGCCTGGGAAGTCTGATCCGACGGCATTGATGTGTAGCGATGACTTCTCCGTGCCTTCGGTGAACACGGGCCCTCCGGCCACGTCGACAGAAGTCGCAGTGCAGAGAATGTCCGCCTTTGGCATCAGTTGATCTAGTGCGGCAGCTTTGGCCGAAGCCTTGAGTCTGAGCGGTGCCAGGCGAGCCGGCAGCGAGGTCATCGTGCTGCTATCAGTGTCAAAGAACAGGATCTCTTGCAACTTAGGCAAGGCAAGAGAGATGGCATGAGCTTGAGTCACCGCTTGAGCCCCACATCCGATCAGACCAAGTACCTTGGAGTCTTCTTGTGCCAGCCAACTGGTGGCCACAGCAGACGCGGCGCCTGTGCGTAAGGCGGTCAGAAAGGTGGCATCTGCTAAACCCAAGAGATGTCCTGTTCGAGTATCGTATAAAGAGGTGGTCGAAAGAATGGTCGGTAGATTGAGGGTGGATGGATTGCTCGGATGATAGCCGACTATCTTCACACACACGGGACCGCCGGTTTGCATGGCTGGCATCCATTCGACGAGGCCAAGTTGAGGACGATGGTAGGAGAAGCCCGAGCGAGCAGGCGTGCTGATATCGCCTGATTGGAAACTCGCGAATGAGGTCTTGAGTCGGGTGATCAGTTCCCTCATTAGAGTGTCCAATCCGACGCTATCGACGAGGCGCCGGATATCGTGTCTATCGATGATGAGCGTATCCATCTGTTAGCTGGAGGAGATGTTTCGCTGACACAGGGTGCCAAGTAGGAACCAGAGGAAGGACGCACCTGCTATGCCGAGGAAGATATAACCCACGTAAGCGGAGCGCCTAAGTTCATCGAGGTGGCGAGTCCAGAAAGCGCGACTGAGTCGAATCACCCATCGCGGATTGGCAACGTTCAGTTCGTCAATGGTCGCATTCACCTTAACACTTACTTGATAGGTGTTGGCTGCTTCGGCTTGAAACCTACCGACACCGCGGGAAAGTGTTCCGGTAGAAGACTGTCGGTGAAATGGGATATTGAGGAGAGCGTCATTTATCTTGCTCTTTCTGTAGTGTCCGCCTTCAGAAAGATAAAGGTAATCTCGGCAGTCTCCCTGAGCGACAATTTTTTGGCCATGTCGGACATTCCATTGGATGTCTAAAGGTGCCGTGCCTTCACTGATGTAGATCAGCCTATCAAGAGTCTCGTTAGGAAGAGACCAGTCGATCTTTAGTTCCACCTCGTAGGCTTCGGAGAGTTCGGCCGTGAACTGACCATTCACTGTTTGACCTTCTGTAATGGTCAAAGGAACGACCAGAGGCTCCCACAGGTGTTTGCCCATGTGGCGCCACTGTCGAAGAACGAGCATTGATCCTAGTACACTAAGAAGGAGTGCTGGAATTAATGCCCAACGTCGAGTACGGGAAAGAAAGCCTTTCATGAATTAATTACCCGAGATCGAAAGCGCGTTCAATAAACCATACAAGCGCACGGAGTGCAATGACGGCAGAGCCGCCGTAGAGAATGGCGTGAATGTAAGGCTTATTCTTACTTCTCGTTACGTAGAGCACGGGAAATAATAGAGAAATAGCGACAAGAATCCACCAGGGTTCAGCGATGAGATAGCCAATGACCAAAGCGGCGCCAATGAGCACAGCGGCTCCGACGATGTCTTTCCGATCCCGGAGCACGAAGAGAATAGGAAAAAGTGCTAGGAGAATAGCAACTTGCCCAACTTCGACGCCGACGTTAAACCCGATGAGAGGCACGACAAGGGCATCGTCACTTAAGAGATCCCCAAAGACGCTGGCGAATCCAAACCCATGGAAGAGCCCAAACACAAAGACGATGACCCAAGTTTGCTGCTTTCCGACCGGCCAGATGTTATTCATTGCGGCGAGGAAAACCGAAAGGGCAATGATAGACTCGACGACTCTCGATGAGAGAGAGACGACTCCCAATGCTGCCAGACTGAATGTGATAGAGTGGGCGACGGTGAAACACGTGACGATCTTCACCACATTCCACAGTGCTGGCCGAAAGCTATCCACAGTGCTCCACTGGCTATTGCTCAGAATGAGCACGGCTGGAAGCACGAGCGCTGCGAGGAAGAGAATATGATCCAGGCCGATCCAAATGTGCCAAATGCCTTCCCACACAAAGCGGCGGAACTCGTTGAGTGGAGTATACTTCTGCGTGAGATCCAGCTGTTTGGCACCGTCACCGGGTTCGAAATCAAGCGCCACCCGTTCCACATTATTTATTTCTCCCGTCTTGGCGTTCTCCTCCAGCACGACTCGGGCTCTCTGTTTGGGATCAGAATCGAAGAAGACAGACATGCTCACATCGATAATGTCAGGCACGGGAGCGAGGTCTGGCGTGCGGTATTTGAAGACGACAAATTGGCCGAGCGAGATCTTCAGCATCTCGTAGCCGATATATTCTAGCTGCAGAGGCTGGCCTTCAGCGGCGATCGCTACGTGGTTGCTGATGTAGCTGGTCGCATCGGTCAGCTTGGCCTTCAATTCATCTTCGGTGACCTTGCCGTCGCCGTTCGTGTCGATGGAGAGGGTATCATCGAGATCGGAAACCGTTGTGTGTACCCGACCTTCAAGGTGGTTCTCGAAGACCTTGAGAAACAGGTAGCTCTCGCCCACTTGGTGGGCATAAGCGCCTGCCATACTGATCATCAAGATCATGCAGGCGAGGAATCTTAAGGGCATTTGGACTGGTAGTTGGGGGTGGGGGTGGGTGAGGAGTAGAAGTGATACAGCCGGTGTGGAATGATTGCTTTTTTGTAGTAATACTTCTAAGTCGTGTATTCTAGTTGCAATTAATAATTTTATCATAATTGAGAGATTCCGGTTACACGATTTTTAAGGGTTTTTAGTAAAATCCAGCTTCATCTTGAAGTTAGGTTGGCCGCACCTAGGATGCCGCTTCAATGAGGATCGGGGTATCTACATTCGTGATGCAGGGTGGGAAATCAGGGGTGGCCTCCTATATTCGGGCGCTCGCGAAATACCTGCAGTTGGAGGATCAAACGAATGAATATGAACTGCTGATCGCACGGGACGAAGAGCATTTTATCCCATTGAGCAACGAACGCTTCTCAAAGCAGCTTTTCGCATCCTGGATAAAACATCCTGTTGCCAACATCGCCTGGCACAATTCGGTCTTTCCGCTATCGAGTCGTGCTAGCTCGTATGACGTGCTCCACATCCCAAGCTACCGACGCATTCCGGTGGCCAAGCGATCTAAGATCGTGGCGACGGTGCATGATCTGGCCACCTTTGCAATTGATACGAAGTATGATTCGGCGCGTATGTTCTTCAATCGTAAGATCGTTCCGACCATGATTCGTTCTGCGGACCATATCATTGCTGTCAGTCAGTATACCAAAGAAGATATTGTTAGAATTGTTGGCTATCCAGAAGAGAGGATCTCGGTAATCTACTCAGGGATCGATCGAGGTACCTTTAAGCCAGTGGCCAAGGCGGAGGCTCAGGCTAAACTAGCAGAGGAGCATGATCTGCAGCAGCCATTCTTTACCTATGTCTCGCGTCTGGAGCACCCAGCCAAGAATCATGTGAGACTGATCGAGGCCTTTGAAGCCTTTAAGGACAACTGCGACAGCCCGCATCAGCTTGTCTTCTCGGGAGCAGATTGGAATGGGGCCGATGACATTCGAGCTCGTGCCAAAGCCAGTAAGGTCGCTGACGACATCATCTTTCTTGGCTTCGCCCCGTTGTCTAGTTTGCCGCTGCTCTACTCTGGGTGCGATCTCATGATCTATCCGTCGATCTTTGAAGGATTTGGGTTTCCGATCATCGAAGCGTTAGCCTGTGGTGCTCCCGTCATTTGTTCTAACACCTCCTCGATGAAAGAGATCGCTGGAGACCTCGTAGCGACCTTTGACCCCACGGATGTCCCAGCCATGACTTATTGTATCGAATCAGCTTTGGCCGCTGGATGGAGTGATGCTCAGCGCAATAAGGGCATCGCTTACGCGTCGACGTTCCAATGGGAGAAGACTGCGCAAGACGTGATTAAGGTCTACGAGTCTGTGGTCTAGCTAAACGTGTCGATTGCCATCGATCATCTGAGCGACGCCCAGCGGGTTGGCATCTTGCAACTCAGGTGGCAGCTGGCTTTGCGGAAAACCTTGGTAGGCGAGGGGACGGGCGAAGCGGTAGATCGCCTGTGTGCCAACGGAGGTGGATCGGCCGTCCGCAGTTGCAGGGTAAGGGCCACCGTGGACCATGGCCTGACAGACTTCGACACCGGTAGGGTAGCCATTGACGATCAATCGACCCACCTTTGTTTCGAGGACGTCGATGAGATTGCGATTTTCTTCTAAATCGGCTTCGGTTCCATGGATGGTCGCCGTGAGGTGCCCTTCAAGGTTCTTCGCGAGCTCTAACAATTCGGCTTTTGAGCCGTGTTTGACTATTGTCGTGGATGGTCCAAAGACTTCAGAACTCAGTGCGGAATCACCAATGAAGTCTGTAGCAGCAACTTCGAACAGCGCGGGATCGGCCAAGCAGCCTTCCTGTTGCACCGGAGCGGCTAAGGCCGTTACGGCCTGGTGTTCTTGTAACTGGGTTACGCTAGATTCGTAGGCGTCATGGATACCTGAATTGAGCATCACGCCGGGAGCGGCTTCTTGCTGTTTCCCTGCTAGAGCTGTGGTGAATTGTGCCGTTTGGTCGTCGTCAGCGGCGACGACGAGGCCAGGGCTTGTGCAGAACTGGCCCACACCGAGAGTAACGGAACCGCTGAGACTTTCTGCAATCGCTTGGCCGCGCTCAGCCATCGCTTCGGGAAGGATGAATACAGGATTGAGGCTGCCCATTTCGGCATACACGGGAATGGGCTCTGGGCGAGCTGCAGCCAGGTCCATGAGTGCGCGCCCACCTGCAAGTGATCCTGTAAAGCCAACAGCCTTTATGCTAGGATGCTGAACGAGTGCGGCACCGGTCGTTCTCCCGCCTCCATAGAGCAGTGAGAAAATACCATCAGGAAGTCCGCACAATTGAGCCGCTGCTTGCACGGCTTGGCCGACGATTTCGGCGACACCGGGATGGGAGTGGTGCGCTTTCACAATGACCGGGCAACCGGCGGCCAGTGCCGAAGCCGTGTCGCCACCCGCGACGGAGAAGGCCAGAGGGAAATTGCTAGCGCAGAACACGGCGACGGGGCCGAGGCCTTGGAGCATGGAACGCACGTCAGGCTTTGGGATAGGTTGGCGATCGGGATCAGCGTGGTCGATCCTGGCATCCACCCAGGATCCATCTTCAACGACACTGGCAAAGAGGCGAAGTTGCCCGCAAGTCCGGCCCGTTTCCATTCTAATACGGCCTTCGGGTAAGCCCGTCTCTAATGGACCGCGGGCAGCCAAGTCGTCGCCGCGGGCTTCGATTTGGTCGGCGATGGAGCGAAGAAAGGCGGCGCGTTTAGCAATCGAACATTTGCGGTAGATGGGAAAGGCGGCCGCTGCCATTGCAACGGCCTCGTTTGCCTGAGCTTCGCTCACTTCATGGTAGTCTGGTGACAACGTTTCGCCCGTGGCAGGGTTCATAGCGCGCCCGGCTTTACCTGTCCCGACTACTGCGGAGTTTCCGATGATCGAGTGTCCTTGGAGAGTCATGCACGTACCCTGCCGGGATTAGGGCCGCTCGTCAAACAAACGCTTGGTTGGACGCCTCGCTTTGGGCGTGCTAAATGATCCCATGGAGATAAACACTGTTAGCCAGCTCACGCGAATGGTTCGCGGTTTGTTAGAAGAGCATGTTGGTGAGGTGTGGGTCGAGGGCGAAGTCAGCAATCATCGCAAGCAGGCATCAGGGCACCAGTATTTCACCTTGAAGGATTCCAAGGCCCAGCTCAGCTGTGTCTTCTTTCGAGGAAGCGCTTGGAACAATCGGACGCCCATCAAAGATGGTGTGAAGCTGCGTCTGTTTGGAGAACTTAGTCTCTATGAGGCACGAGGGCAATACCAGCTCGTGGTCAAAGAGGCACAGAGTATTGGTGCTGGCAATCTTCACGAACGCTTCGAGGCCTTAAAACAGAAGCTAAGGGACGAAGGGTTGTTTGATCCTTCACGGAAACAGGCAGTCACGAGGTTCCCGCGCCGTCTTGCAATCGTCACCTCGTCCACGGGTGCTGTCATTCAAGATCTCCTATCGGTTCTTCAGCGGCGCGCACCTTGGGTAGAGATCCTCATCTTTCCGGTGCGCGTGCAGGGCGATGGAGCTCATCTTGAGATCATTGAGGGATTGAATGCTCTCGGTAATCGCACTGACATTGACACGATTGTGCTGGCGCGAGGGGGTGGAAGTCTGGAGGACCTCTGGGCCTTCAATGAAGAGGCCCTGGCACGGGCGATCGATGGGTGTCCAATACCTGTAGTCTCAGCGGTGGGGCACGAAACAGACTTTTCTATCGCCGACTTTGTCGCGGACATGCGTGCGCCGACTCCGAGCGCAGCTGCAGAATTGATCACGCCGGACCAGAATGAACTCCGCCAATTTCTCGATGATAAGCGTCGGCAATTGCATCAGTTGGTGCGTCGTCGTCTTGAGTATCTCAATGAGCGGCTCACGTGGTATCGTCGCGGAGGCGCCATGCAAAGGCCTCTAAGGTACCTGGCCGAATTGAGCCAGCAGCTGGATGATCGTGCGGTAGAGCTGGGTGCTGTGATTCAGTCAGGTATGAAGGATCGGGAAGCGCAACTTCAGATTCATCGACGAGCGTTGCGATCCCTTTGTCCGCTCGGTCATGTAGAGCGATTGCAGGCCCATTGCTCGGCTCAGCGAGCTCGTTTGGTTCTCGCACTGAAACAACAACTTGCCCGGCACCAAGATCAGGTAGTTTCACGAGAGCGGCATTTGCGCGCTCTCGGCCCTGAACAGACCTTGGTTCGAGGCTATAGCATGATCCTTGACGGAAATGGCAAGCCAATTAGCTCAGTCGACTCATTGCGCAAGGGGCGCGAGATCACTTTGAAAGTTCGAGACGGCGAGGTTGGAGCCAGGGTGATCTCAAAAGACTAGCGTCAGCTAAATGGCTATTGACTAACTTTCAATCTGACGAATCGGGTTGGGGATTCGGTTCTTGCGATAGTGGTTGAAATGGCCCTCCCGTTGATCGATGTCTCAACGGACTGCCAGCTAAGCAAATCGGTGGAGATCTCTAGACTGTAATTGACACCAGTGCGGGGCTCCACAACGGGAATGTGTATCTCGAGCTTGTCCTCGGAAATTATGAACTGAGTAGTCGGCATCACGTTGGGAATACCAGGATTCAAGCCTAACGCATATTCAAGACCGTTGAGGATTCCATCTCCGTCGTCGTCTTGCTCAAAGGGGCCGATTCCTTCTTCGTTTGCCCAGGCGTCGTAGCTGTCGGGTTTTCCCTTGTCCGTACCCGGGGTTGGAGGAGACGCCTGCCAGTTGATGACATCGTTTCCATAGGCTGAGGTTTCGATGCGTGTAAGTGATAGTCCATTGCCGTCTGCTTCCGCAGGCCAAAGAACGCTATCGCCATAGGTTACACGGTCGACGCGCACCCATTGCCTGACTCCGAGCTCGTCGACATCGCCTGGACGAGACAGTTCGATGCGTTCTCCGCCGTTGCTCAGACCGGAATCTTGCCATGAAAGGACGAGCGTCGTTTCTGGAGTGTTTGGGAAACGTGCACGGAACGCGGCTTCGTTTCTCACGAGAAGGAGGCGCTCTCCGGCCCCGATCGAGATCGGGGCGAGTGATGGAAAGTCAAAGACAATGCCGTCAGTGAATCGCCAGGGTGTTTCTTTGAGTGTGTCGTAGAGCGTGACTGATTCGTTACTGATGTTGACCAGTTCGAGATACTCTGCATCCCCATCTACACTCGGGCGATACATGATCTCACTGATCACAATCGGCCCGACGACTGGAGTGCTGTTTGTCTCGCCCGGAGTGGGCTCGCTCATGGCGACGAAGTTGTAGGTCTGGGTGCTCTTGAGATAGCGACCTTTACTTACACGTGCAGGGGAGGGGCCGAACGATTCTTCTACAACGTAGTCTAACAAGACCTCGTTACCCGGACCAAAGAGGTAAACAGTTTCGCCATTCTCATTGAGAGCAAAGGGGATGTGCCTGCCAGGATCTTCGCTTGTTTCCCCGAAGGTCTCGTTCTCGTAGAACACCACGTAGCCATTCGCTGGAATCGTTGTCCCATCAGCGATTTCGTATTTGCGTAGATTGGATTTGGCATCGCTCAGAAACCAGCCGCTGAGGTCAAACGGGTTGCCACTGGTGTTATGCAATTCGATCCAGTCGGGCGTGCCGTTTTCGGAGTGGCTGAGGATTTCGTTGATCACTATGACGTTTGGCACATGAAACGGATAGTCGCTTGGATCATAAACATATCCAGCTCCGAGAGCTTGGTATGGGGAGGCAGGCTTGAGAGAGAAGTCGTAGATGCCAGGATCTGTAAACTCTGGGTCTCCCATTCGATTGCTTGCGCCGAGCAACGGTATGGTATCCGACAAGGAATCAGAGATCGTCAGTAGCGAAAGGGAATCAACGGTGGCAGGCGCATCTTTGGACCGGTAGAAGATACTGTTGGTAACCTCGGCAATGCCGCCGCCAGCACCGAGGTTCTTCTCAAACACAGCGACCCCAACATCGCACTGGGCGAAGGAGTTGTGATTGATCCATGCTGTGGAGCCGGTGTCTTTGATGCCGATGCCTTGGGCGCATCCAACAATCAGATTGCGCTCAATGCGTACGGTGGATCCTTGACCGACCGAGATGCCTTTGTCCGAGTTGTTGAAGATGCGGTTGCCCGTGACAAGCAAATCAACACAGCCTTCACCAACATCAATTCCGTCACTGTTAGGGCCTCGAAACGCATAGATGCGATTGTTGCGTATGATTCCATTGGTCACATCATCGAAGTCGATCGCGTCCGTGTCTCGTTCAGTATTTCCAGGGAAGGTGCAGTCCTCGACCAAGCCTTCGCCGTGTTTAACATTAATTCCATCGCCGGTGTGAAGTGTGTGAATTCTGCTAGAGCGGAGAGAGACCGTTGATTCCCAGCCAAAGATTGGAATCAGCCCCTGATCAATATCCAAATGATCCATCTCGACCTCTGATCGCACGATGGAAATTGTCCCACGCTCTAGCGCTGGATTGCTTCCAAGGGAGCCACCCCGCAGGACTACATGGCTCAATTGGCTAACACCCTCACCGTCGACGATAGCGATCGAGCCCCAGCGTTCAGACGCTCTGTGTGACTCGACTAGGATTGGATTCAGATCGGTGCCATTCATTTCAAGACGACCAGACACTCTGAGGTCTCCGAGAGGAGGCATGCGGAGGATCGCTCCCTCGGGAATGGTGAGGGTTACTCCTTCGGGAACGATGACATGACCGTTTGCGGTGTAGACTGAATTAGGGTTTAGCGTGAGATCGCGTTCGATGATCGGAGGAAGAACGCTCTCATCAATCTGGCGAAAGGTAGCAGTGAGAATCCACGAAACGTCTGTCGACACGTCTATGCTGGTGGTTGTTTCGCCAGTGCTCCACTCCACGAATTCGTAACCGGGCGCGGCGATCGCCGTGGCCTCAGATGGTAGGCCCTCTAACAGTTCAATCGTAGAATCATAGTTCGGCAACAATGGCACGTCGTTGAGCAGAACTTGTCCACCGTTGGTAGGTGCCACCTCGATGGTCATGTCGACCGTGCCTGGCAGGCCGAAATTGTCTTGGAAGTCTGAATACACGTGCGGTGCTCGATCTCGGGCGAACTCCTTGATTTCGTCTATCTCCTCCTGACGGTCTTCGAGGGAAGAGATGCCATCCTCATCTAGCCAGCGATCGATGTGTCTCGATACTTCGTTGAGGACTTCGGTATTGGCGTCGTCAACGATATCGGCGATGCGGTCAGGGTGAAAGGTGCTGCTCAGATGAGTGGCATAGCGTTGTGCCAGCTTATTTTTGAAGGTGGCATTGGCCATGAGATCGCCAAAGAGGTCGAAGTCTCTTGCGAAATTATCTAACAGTGAGGATGTCTGATTCGAGGTATTGAGCCCGCGATCAAGATCGGGCACGATCCAGCGCCACTTGGCCCCGTCCTTGCGCTCGCGCCAGAATTCCCGGTTGTGGCGCCAACTGCTATTGTAAACGAAATCCTCGATGCAGACGAAATCCATGAAGCTCTCCATGTCCATTTGCGATTCCATGTGTGCATAGTGCACGGGATCGCTGAGGTCGTTTGTCGCAGCATACTCTTCTAAAGCAAGGTAGTCGTCCGTGTTGCCTTCCTTGACACCCAAGGTCACCGCGCCACTCGTGATGTGGCCGTATTCTAGGTGGTCGTAGTTGTCAGGATCCACCTGATGCCTTGAAGCAAAGTAATTTGGGTCTAACGAAGAGCGCAAATTGTGAATACCCCAGTAGCGACCGTTGATATACACGACGACGGGCTGGTAATCCTCCACGTCATTGGCCATCTGGCCGTGCATGATCCGTGGTGTGATGGCATCGCGGAGCATAGCATCATCCCAATTGTCGCCACCGTTGCGTAGTCCAAAGCGGCTAAAGTTGGCGATTCGCTGATCGGGAAATAGCTGATAGGCAATCGCATCATCACCATACTTGCCGCGAAGGGAGATATTCAGCGGCTTCTGAGCAAATCGCCAGATGTTCTCTCCGCCGATCTTGACTCCCGCGTTCACTTGGAACTGGAGCTCTTCATTTGGCTCGTAGTAGGCGAGATTCAGCGGTGCCTCGCGGCCCTTATGCACATTCGCATAGACGCCAATCGACTCCCCAAAGAAGATCTCAGGATCGACCGCGAGTGAGATGATGGGAATCTCGTGAACGGGTGCATTGATGAAGTAGGTGTGGGTAGAGATTTCTCCGGGAACTTTGTCGGGTGCAAACGAGCGTACACGTACGACGGTGGTGGCATTGATAGTTATGGGGCTCTCATAGACCGGAGACTGCGAGGTCGGCCAGGAGCCATCCAGCGTGTAGTGAATGGATGCCGTAGGATCTTCTGTCGTTAGGTGGAGGTCTTCCTCGTCGAGGTAGAATCCTCCAGCGATGCTGAATGAAACAACGCTAGTGGCAATGGGATCTGCTGTGCTGGAAGCAGAGTTCGCGCTCCCTGGCGTTGGCTCGCCGAAGAACGTCCACTCGCCGTTGGCGTCTCGCCCATAGGACACGTCAGATGCCTGTATCCCGAAGTTCACCTCATCGATTAGCTCGTAACTGTCGGGAACGCGATTGGCGACGAGTTCCAAGTCAAAGCTGACGTCTGAGCTATCTGCATCTACCTGATGCACCTCCACCGCGACGACGTTGGTGCCAGGTCTTAGTTGGTCTGGCGTGAGACTGATGACATCGAAATCGTTTTCAGACGCATTGTCTGCCGCATAAGACAAGTAACTCGTTGCACCGGGATCCATGCGGAAGCGGCCAACCTCGACACCATTGAGAAAGACGACCGCGCCATCATCTGCTAACAGTCGGAGTTCAATATTGGTGAGGCCCACGGGCGACTCTTCTTCGAATTCAGCGCGGAAATAGGTGGTGGGAAACTTGTCGTCGTCGTCTGCTCCATAGCTGACTATGGTTGTCTCATCACTCTCTCCATAGCCCAATTGCGCGGGCCCTTCTGACCAATCAGCATCGTCGAAGCCTGGTTCTGCCCACAACGGGCCAGGGTCGCTGCCGTCGTCCAGGAATCGCCACACCGAGCCAAGGGATACGATATCCACATCTCCAAACTGAGTGCTGTCTACGCGAGCCAGGCTTACTGTTTCCCCTTCTTCGGCGAGTTTAAAATTGGTGTGGTAGGACGTTGTTCTGAAGTTGCTCCAGGGAGAGTATTCACGGCGAAAGACTTGTTCAGGACCGGCATCGAATCCGTCCGCGCGAATGACAAGGAAGCCGTTGGCAGAAATCTCGGCACCGGCGGGAACGGCCCACTTCAGTGGATTGTCAGGATCATCTGAGAGATAGTAGCCATCTAGCGAAACTGTTTCGTCTGAGGGATTCGCGAGTTCAATCCAATCGGAATAGTCATCGAAGTCGACGTTGTCGGGATAATTGGTGACGTTGGCAGCCAGAAACTCGTTGATGTGAATGGTCTGGCTTTGGATCTGTAAGGTCGTCGCAATGAATAGGACACCTAGGGGTAGGGAAAGGCGCTGTTTCATGATCGGGGGGGGAATTTGAATACGTGATAGCCGAGACCATATCCGCCAAGGCGAAGAGGAATCCGCAACGTTCACAGCAACATAGTCGTGCAGCGATGGCCATGCAATCGGGGTAGGGAAGTAGAGTGCGTTCAGTCTACCGTGTCTGCTCCTACCGGGGAGACAACTTCTCGAAGAGCGCTGTCGGAAGGCTTCTGGCTTCCGATGCAAGCGAAAACCCAGGAGGGCGGGCGCCTAGAAAGCAAAGCCGAGAGCCCATGACCGCGCCCACTTCTGGGATGTCGGTGAAACGGAGAACATTCAGCAATGGGGGCGCTTGGTCGTGGGAGGTGTGCAGGTCACGTACAATCACCTGTGAAATTTCAGGTGCCAGGAGCGTCGCATAGAGCGCAGGTACGGCCATTTCTGATTTTGCAAAGAGCACGATGGGGCGACTTTCCGTCTTCAGTTCTTCTGTCAACCATTTCGTCGCTCGAAGCACATCCCATACTTGCATGGCGGCAATGGTGCGTCCTGACCAAACCGCAGTTCGTTCGATGTTGGTCCATTCTTGGTGATCGATCTGATGATCGGTGAGGCGAGGATTCACCATGGCGACGTCACTGTGCCCAAGAACCGCTAAGAGCTCATCGACATCGACTGCGGACAAGGTGTCTTCAGGGCGTTTGAGGTAAACAAGCAGCGGTGTGTTCGGTGTCCGGTTTCGTGCTCTGACGATCTGCACGCGAATGCGGACATTCGCTTCCGAATGAATCTGGAAGTCATCATACTCGCCGTAGCGATCCATCCATCCGCCATGCCCGCCGTTGGGAATGGGTTCAAAGGGAATGGATTGCTCCGGAAACCAGCGAAACGTCTTGTCGTGCAACTCAGCAAGTAGTTCTTCCTTTTTTGTGGGTTCTGCTAGTTCTTTGCGGGTAACGAAGTGATCATGCGCGCTGAAATTAGCGGCGTCCCATGGTATTGTCTTGAGGCACGCAAGTTCTTCTGCCGTGTGACGCTTATTCTCTGGGTTGGGAACACGGTTCACGGGTGTCGTGTCGTTCATGAACCAACGATTAAACCACTGACGGGTTTCTTGTCTTAGTTTCGGGCTGTCCTGGTGGGGCACATCGTCGTCGATATTTCTGATGCCATCCACACCGTGCAGGTCGTAGAGCGGTTTCACTTGCCGGTGCACCTCGTGGTAGCCGTCTGGTGGGAAGATAGAATCCTTTATTCCACTGCACGTCATGAGTGGGCGTGGTGCAATCAGCGCTCCCATGATGCTGAGATCACTTTGATAGGTATTGTTGAAATAGATGCAGTCACATTGACCATCAGCTAGCCAGTTCTTAGCTTGAGAGCCGTACGTAAAGGTTCCGCAAACTGGCACCGCAACCGCAATGCGATCATCTGCGGCTGCCGAGAACCAACTGATGGCTCCGCCTCCTGAGATTCCCGTGATTCCAATGCGTGTCTGGTCGACTTCCTCACGGGTTTCCAAATAGTCGATGGCTCGCATGGCGTTCCAGACCTCGACTCCTGCTGGCGTGTATCCTGCGGAGATCCATTGCCACATATTGAGATTGTGGAGCCCGTGATGAATTCCTGCCACTTCGCCAAACTCCAACGTATCGACGATGAAGCACGCATAGCCGTTCTCTGCATACCACTGTGCGCGGTCTTGGTATTGGTACTTGGCGCCGAGCGGATGTGGTGAATGGCCGCACACGTAAAGAATGGTTGGTAGGGGAGTCGTCGCGTTGTGAGGGATGTACAAATTGCCGGTGACATAAAGCTTAGGCGAGCTTTGAAAGACGACGTTCTCGATGTGATAATTTGGGGTATGGATGGTTCCAGTAACCGTAGCCTCAAGCGCCGTGCGGACGGGCATTGGGTCCAATCCTAGCATGTAAAGGAACTCGCGATGTTTCTGAGCTCGGACTGCGTTCCAATCAGCCAGGGTTTTCACTCCGGAGAGAGCATTGGTGGTCACCTCGGCCGCGCTCTTCTTCACGTAGTCAATGACTTGCTGATAGCGGGCTTCTGCATTCTCGTTGGGCTCTCCGACTGCCGTGCCTAGGAGAGCGAGGCAGGAGCACACTGCGACGACGATGTGATTCATAGATAAAGAACTACTCGTTTCCTGACCATACTCGTGTCAATCGACCACTCAGGGAGATCGGCTAGGGCAGCTATGGCAATCCGGCCGTGGGGATGGTTGGAGTTTCCTGGGAAAAGGAAAGGCCAGGTCGGTAAGGAGCCGACCTGGCCTAGAGATTCCTTTCAACTTTAACCAAGGAAACAATCCTAGCGCCCATTCAGGGCATTGAGTAGACGCTACATAAAGTTAGACTATCCACATGGAAATGCGTTCGATCTTTCTTCAAAGAAATTGATGATTTTCAGAATCTTAGATTTTACGGGGACAAGCGAACGCACGTCCAGGGGGCTGTCAGGCCTTCACGGTAATAACGAAACCGGTCGTGGAGGCGGCCTGGGCGGCCTTGCCAGAACTCGATACTGAGCGGCTGGACGGCGTAACCACCCCAGAATTCCGGACAGGGAACGTTTCCTTCTGGAAACCGCTCTCGAAGGCGAGCATCGCGCTCGTCTAGGTGAGCGCGATCAGGGATCTCGGCACTTTGGCGAGATGTCCAGGCTCCGATCTGGCTTTCATACGGCCGAGATTGAAAATAGGCCTGGGTTTCAGATTTCGGCAGTTTGGTGACGTTGCCTCGGACACAAACTTGCCGTTCCCACTCCTTCCAGAGGAAGACCAGTCCCGCGCGAGGATTGACGGCCAGGTCTTGGCCTTTCTTACTCGCGTGATTGCTAAAGAACCAGAAGGCACCGCGATCAAGACCTCCCTTGAGAAGAACGGTCCGAGCAGAGGGCATACCGTCCTTGTCAGCCGTGGCCAACGTCATGGCGTTCGGTTCTAGAGTGCCTTCGGCTTCGGTGATCTCACTAAACCAGGCTTGAAACTGGGCAATTGGGCATTCTGCGAGATCAGCCTTGCGTAAACCCGCGCGTTCGTAGCGCTGACGCATCTCCTGAATCTCGCTGCTGGCAGGGTCGCGATTCATGACCGTTCGGTCACCGGTGTAAGCGGTTAGGACTCTGCTTCTTCCTTGACGCTCTCACTTGCTTCGGCAGCGCTGTCCTCTTCTTCCTCATCGAAGTCATCTTCTTCAATGAGCTTTCCATGGGAGAGTTTGAACCTGCGCTGTCGTGCATGTTCCGGAAGAGGAGAAAGCATCATGGTAATTTGACGTCCCGCCAGCTTGGGTTCCATGTCGACGTGCCCCATTGTCAGCAAATCTCCTTTGATCCGCTGCATGACCTCGAAGCCAACATTGTGGTGAGCGTTCTCGCGGCCACGAAACTGCAACTGAATCCTGACTTTGTTGCCAGCCTCAAGGAAGTCTTCAGCATGCGACAACTTGATGTTGTAGTCATGAGGATCCGTTCGAACACGGAACTTCACTTCCTTCAGCTTTGGAGCGGGTTTTGCGCCACTCGCTTTCTTCAGTTTTGACTGCTCGTATTTATACTTACCGTAGTCGACAATCTTGCAGACTGGAGGATCAGCCTTGGCAGCGACCTCAACGAGATCAAGCCCTCGGCGCTTCGCTTCGGCGATGGCATCTTGGGTTGGCAATACACCTAGCTGTTCATTGGTAGAGCTGACAATGACTCGGACGCGGTGTGCGCGGATCCGTTCATTGACTCGAGTCATGTCCCTGTAGCGGGGACGATACTTGCGTTTCGGTTTAGCGATAGGACTTAGGGAGTCGTGGGTGAGGGGTGCCGACGTTCAGCGACAATGCGGCCGCGACAAGAAGCGCCGCTGCCGTTGGATGGAAATATACTTGGAGCGAATTCAAATTCTAAGGATTACAGGGAACGTTCCCGAATCTCACTCTCCACATCTTCGAGGAAGGTCGACAGCTCTTTGGATCCGAGGTCGCCGTGATTGCGATGACGGATGCTAACTTGTTTAGATTCCTCTTCTTGCGCACCGATGAGAAGCATATAGGGCACTTTGTCTAACTGGGCAAGACGAATCTTAGCTCCAACCTTCTCGCTGGCGGTGTCGATCGTGACACGTAGGCCTTTCAACTGACGTAACTGCTCAAGCACAGTCTGCGCGTAGGCGTGGTATTTCTCTGAAATTGGTACCACTCGGACTTGCTCAGGGGCGAGCCAGGTGGGGAAATGTCCGGCAAAGTGCTCGATCAGCACGCCCACGAACCGCTCCATAGAGCCGAATGGTGCCCGATGAATCATCACCGGACGGTGAGCTTCATTGTCGCTTCCGATGTAGGACAGGTCAAAGCGCTCGGGCAGGTTGTAGTCGACTTGCACGGTGCCGAGTTGCCACTCGCGTCCGATGACATCCTTGACCAAGAAATCGATCTTTGGTCCATAGAAAGCAGCTTCGCCCGGAGCCTCTGTGAAGGGTACGTCTAGAGTCGTTGCCACATTGCGCAAACTTTGCTCGGCCCGGTCCCAATTCTCGGGTTGGCCAACATACTTCGTCGAGTCAGGATCTCGTAACCCCACACGCACGCGGTAATCTTCGATGCCCAGCGTTGTCAGGACCTTCTTCACAAGATTCACGCAACCAATGATCTCGCCTTCGACCTGGTCTGGTGTGCAGAAGAGGTGTGCGTCATCTTGAGTGAAACCACGCACCCGTGTCATGCCACCCAATTCACCGGACATCTCCCAGCGATAGACGGTTCCAAACTCTGCTAGTCTCACCGGCATGTCCCGGTAAGAGTGATGCGTCGCAGCAAAGATCTTGATGTGGTGAGGGCAATTCATAGGCTTGAGCAGGTAGCCGTCGATTTCGCCATCCTCGAGCCGGTTGCTCAATTCCGCACACCCGCATCCTTCGTCCGCGAGCCCTTTCAAGGTCTCCCGATCAACCACTGGTGGGTACTGTGACTCTTGATAGTAAGGGTAGTGACCGGAGGTCCGATACAGATCAAGTTTGCCAATATGAGGGGTGAACACTTGCGAATACCCTTGCACCGCTAACTCCTCTGAAATGAAGTCCTGAAGTTCTTGCCTTACGACGGCACCCTTTGGCATCCAGAGAATAAGGCCCTGACCGACTTCTTCGTCGATGGTGAAGAGTTCGAGATCGCGTCCTAACTTCCGGTGGTCGCGCTTCTTGGCCTCTTCCAATTGTTCCAAGTAGGCAGCCAGCTCCGTTTTGTTAGGAAACGCTGTGCCATAGATGCGTTGCAACTGCGGGTTGTTCGAATCGCCTTTGTAGTAAGCGCTCGCGACATTCATCAACTTGTAAGCTTTGCACTTGCTGGTGAAACCGACGTGAGGACCCGCGCAGAGATCGGTGAACTCGCCGTTCTGATAGATCGAGATCTCTTCGTCGTCCGGAATATTCTCCAAGATATCGAGCTTGAACTTGCTTGGCTCCGAGCGCTCCGAAAGACCTCCGAGTTTGCCCGACTGGGCCATTTCCAATGCGTCCTGACGGGATAGGGCAATGCGCTCGAACTTCTGGTTCTCCTTGACCACCTTCTTCATCTCCTTCTCGATACGCTCGAAGTCTTCGGGGGAAATCCGGTGATCCAGTTCCATATCATAGTAGAAGCCCGAATCAACGGGCGGCCCCGCCGCAAGTTGAGCATCAGGCCAGATCCGGAGGATTGCTGTGGCCAAAACATGGGCGCAAGAGTGACGCAGGCGCTCCAGATCAGTCATCTGTGCGCGTTCTTCGAGAGTCTTCCGTGCTTGTTCAGCCATCGGAGGGTCATAATCTGAGATCTCTGGGCAATCAACGAGAAAGAGAAATCAGCGGACCTCCATCTTTGCGCTTGCAACTTTTGCCCACTGCGTAAATGTCGGGTCTCGCAATGCGAGCGGGGTGTAGCACAGCCTGGTAGTGCGCCTGGTTTGGGACCAGGAAGTCGTAGGTTCGAATCCTATCACCCCGACTCTTTGCTACTGTCCCTAAGCTACGGCTGGAAGGGTCGGGTTGCATAGGCGAGGCCCCAGCAGTCCTTTCTTGTGGTTGTCGTCCTCTGGTTAATTTCGTGGCTCGCAGCGATACTCCTGACCCCGAATAGGTATTGTTTTTCAAATCAAGGGGTGAGGAGCGGAGTTCTAACAACTCTTCTTGCTCAAGGCACAGTCTACAGAAAGTCCGTATCAATTGTCTGCCTTCATCAACGCTTCCGCCTTGCGCCGATGGCTAACAGCATTCTCCGCTTCGGGCAGGTCAGAATCGCTCGATAGTGTTCGCCTTAAATTGGCTTCGCTTTCTTTCGAACCGGCCTCGGTCGGTATGGGTGATTTCAGCAGCTTTTGCTGCCCACATGATCAGGGCCGGACCGTAGTTCGTCTCCCCAATCACATGGTCTAACAAGGCCTCGTAAGCCACGTTCAAGTCCAGCTCTTCCGGCACATAGGTACCCAGATAAATGTCTTTGTCAGAGACCTTCCCGTCACGAATCAGCCGACGCATCAGAAGCCATGCCAATTTGGGCCACTGTTTTGCCAGCGCCGTCTTAAACCGAATGCTGATCGATGCCAGCCGCGCGCATATATCCCAAGAATGCCCTCCAACACGAAAGCCGCGAATCTTTGACCGAAACGCTCAACCGGCGGGCATGCGTTCTCTGTCCGATCGTTCCCCATAGGAGCGATTGGTTACGCTCCAAAACTATACGCTTTGGTTGCGACGAGGCCATTGAAAACCTAACCACGATGACGGAACTCTCGTTCAAAAACTGCCGGGTCTCGTGACTAGACTTAAAGTACAGTAATCACCTAGTCTAGCAATGAGCCTCATCCTTGGTCCACTCGTTCGAAAGAAACGCTACTGTAAAGTTCTGCCAAGCGAAGTTCGCAATCGAAGGAGGGGAACTGAAC
>Ga0222717_10000135_pt1 | contig 60823 bp, 80 predicted proteins | sample C33_18DmetaG_FD_165053 | JGI IMG/M metagenome (GOLD analysis project Ga0222717, IMG submission 165053) | Estuarine water microbial communities from San Francisco Bay, California, United States - C33_18D | ecosystem: Environmental > Aquatic > Marine > Unclassified | place: USA: California... | reverse complement strand
TGACTGATGAAGAAAGAAATAGAGCTAAAGAAAGAGCGATAGCTAATATGCATGATCCTTTTGGTAACTTTCCTAAAAAATCTTTAGAAGCTAGAGTAGAAGCTATTGAAGAGTTTATGGAAGTTTTATTAGATAAACCTGAGTATCAACATGCGTTAGAAGTTAAACGTATGAAATCTAACGTAAAGAAAAGTATTCATGAGCATTACAAAGTCAAACCCAACTACACTGACTAAAGAAAAGGAAAAATATGAGAGGTAATATTAATGGAGCAATTAAAGCAGCAGCAATTGTTGCTTTATTAATTGCAGCACCACCTGTACTAATAGCTATGACATACGATGACTACCCTAAATATTGTAAACAAACAATACTGTTACCATGTATAGGAGTTAGTAATGACTGAAGCATTTACGGGTGGCTCTATTTTACTATTTTTAATTTTAGGATTTATGTGGATAGTAATAAGTGAGATGAATAAATGATTAAAAGAGTTCCTTTAAAATCTGCGGATGAGTATGATGCTTTTAGCAAATATCGTAAATTTTTTAACTTTAAAAGAGGAGACTTAAAAAAGATTAAACGTGCTTATAATAAAAGACTTCGTAAAGTTAATAAGGAGACAGATCAATGAGTATTACTACATCTATGGAAGTTATGATTCAAACTCATTTCAGTAAATTTTTCCAAGAACTTAAATTTCAAGGAATTGAGTTAAGTCGAGATTTAATAAAAGACATTGAAGACTTAGAAGCTGATTGCATTGAAATTACAACAAGTCAAAAGAGTACGGAAGCAGAAGAATGGTACGAAAACGGCTATGAAAGCGGTTTTGAAAACGGTCGTGAAGACGGTTATGACGATGGTTGGGATGATGGTTATACAGCGGCAAAGAAAGAAGAGGAAGAATAATGTATACAGTAGAGTTTATTGATGACGATGCTGTTATAACTACTATGTCAGAGGATGATGACCAAGAAGACGTTCAAGTTATTATTGGTGATAATTCTACTGTGTTTGTTAGGCAGTGGCAAGAATACAAAAACGAGTTTGATGTTGTAGTAATGACGTTTCAACAGTTACTTGATATTGTTGCTGCCGTTAACAGCCCTGAAGGTTTATTTAAATTAGAGCTTATTAAGGATAAAAAATGAATAACGAATTATATCAATCATTAGCTGTTCAATTCTATGGTGACACTCACGTACACGCTGACAACTTAAAAGCAGGTATTCGTGAAGAAGTAGAAGAAGTATGTAACGCTACTAGCCGTGAAAATCTTATTGATGAACTAGGTGATGTACTATGGTACGTTACTGTTTTAACGGATAATGCAGGATTAAACTTAGATGATATTATGTTAGCAAATATTAATAAGCTTGAAAGGAGAGTATTAAATGGAAAGTAAAATACATAGTATTCATGTAGCTTCTATTGATGAACATGAAGACGGATCAGCAACGTTAGAGTTAGATCTCGACAAAGAAACCTTTGCTCAAATCTTTAACATGGGTTTTCTTGAGTTAGTTCGTAGAGGTATAGAAGCCGAAGAAAACGAAGAGTAAATAATAGCTGACGTTAAAGAACAATATAAAGGAGCTACTATGTTAGCTATTGTTGATGGTGATGTACTACTATACATGAGTATATGGGGTGCAGAAACTAAGGAAGAAGCACGAAAAAACTTTGATAGTCTTTTTACTGCTATACTAGAAGACTTATTTACAACTGATTATGTCATGGCGTTAGGTGGTCCTGATAACTTTAGAATAGACGTATACCCTGAGTATAAAGCTAATCGATCAAAGTCAAAATCTACAAGACCAGACTGGTTCTTAGATTTGAAATCAGATGTTGTAAACGAGTATGAAGGTTGTATACTAACAGATAATTGTGAAGCTGATGACATGGTTCGCATTTGGGCTAACGAATGTAAACAAAATTATGCAATTGTTACTGTAGATAAGGACTTAGACTGCATTGAAGGTCTTCACTACAATCCTCGTAAAAAAGAAACTTATACAATTGACAAAGACTATGCTGATTATTTCTATTGGAAACAATTACTTATGGGTGATAGTGTAGACAATATCCCAGGTATTCCTAAAATTGGACCTAAGAAAGCTGAAAAAATGCTTGAAGGTACAACGTTACCTGCGCATCGAAAAGAAATTGTTTGTAAGGCATACAATGATTTTTACATTGATGAAGGTCACGCTCATATGTTAGCGAATGGAAAGCTATTACATATCTGGCGTAAACAAGACGATCACTTCAACTTGCCAAAAGAAAAGTATAATGCTTATGTTAACAGATAAAGGTCACTGGGAATATAATAAAAAGTTTGATCCTAGTGATTGGTTTGGCTTTGTATATTGTATAGAAAATTTAACTACTAAACAATATTATATTGGAAAGAAACAATTTTGGCATGGTGGTAAAAAGAAGTCTAGGACTTATGGTAAAGCAATGACATGGAAAACCTATGTAGGTTCTTCTAAAGCTTTAAAACAAGATATTGGCAAGTACAAAAAAGATAACTTTAGATTTGAGATTGTAGACCTTTATAAAACTAAAGGTGGATTGTATTATGCAGAGGCTTATCTACAAATGTTATCTGATTGTATGACTGAGTACTTACCTGACAATATTACACCTAGGTTTTACAATAGACAAATTGCTGCTATCAGGTTTGTACCAAAAGAGTTTCCTACTACAAAAACCAAGAGGTATGTTAATGTATTAAAGAAAAGGTTTTTATAATGGAAGTATCACCAATGGCAGTAGCTCTGTGGATTGTAAGTGTAGGTTTATTAGCCTTTACTTTAGTCTCAGAAATTATGGGTTATCACTTAGTTAATCCTATTACAAGTATTATATTCTTTTTATTGTTTCAAGAAATGTCTAAATTCACAGCACATATAGGAGCAGATGATGGGGACAATAGTCACTCGTAATCAACCATGTGAAAAGTGTGGCAGTTCAGATGCCAAACAAATTTATGAAGAAGGCTCTGCATTTTGTTTTTCTTGTAGAGCCTCTTTCCCTGCCCCAAAGGAGGGCAACATGCAACCAGCAGAAACACAATGGGTAGCCGTTAATAATGATACAGTAGAAGAAATTACAGAAGACTATCCGATACGTGGCTTTAAAGAAAGAAACATTTATAAACAAGTATCGGAGCATTACGGTGTTAAAGTATCTTATAATATCGACGGAGATATTTCTAGCCATTACTATCCTTATTATGTGGGCAACAAGATCTCCGGTTACAAAGTCAGAGATCTACCCAAAACCTTTACCTCATGTGGCACCGTTAAAGGTGGACTATTTGGACAACAACTCTACAACGGTGGTAAAAGATTAGTAATAACGGAGGGCGAGCTAGATGCTATGGCAGTCCAATCAGCTTGGTATAAGAAGTATAAAACTTTTTATCCTGTAGTTAGTATTCGTAGTGCTAGTTCTATACGAGATCTTATCGAATGTCGTGACTGGATTCGTAACTTTGATGAAGTTATTTTATGGCTTGATAAGGACGAAGCTGGAGAAAAGGCAGTAAAAGAAGCTGCTCGTATAATAGGTTATGATAAGATTAAGATAGCTAAATCATCAGAGAAAGATGCTAGTGATCTTTGGATCAAAGACCCTGACAAAGTATTAAAAGTGATCTACGATGCTGTAGACTACACACCTGCAGGTATTCTTACTAAAGATGAACTATGGACTCAACTGGAGGCTTACAATGAAATTGAATCTGTACCTTATCCCGACTTTATGGAAGGTCTTAATGAGAAGCTTAAGGGTATGCGATTCGGAGAAATCACTCTCTGGACTAGCGGAACCGGATCAGGTAAAAGTACGCTTCTTCGGGAAATTGCTGTACATCTTCTTGAAAGAACTGAAGATAAAATCGGCCTTATCAGTCTGGAAGAAAGTCCCGCTGAGACTGCAAGAAAAATGTCTGGAATGGCTCTTAGTAGAAACCCTGCCAAAGAGGAGATCCCTATAGATGAACTTAAGGAAGGATTTGATACTATTTTCAGTGATAACCGTGTTATGGTCCTTGATCATCAAGGTTCTATATCTGATGGCTCCATCATGGATTTTCTTGAGTATATGTGTCTTAGCGGTTGTAAGTATCTCTTTGTGGACCACATTACTATACTTGCTTCTGAAGGAACTGAAGGACTCACCGGAAATGAAGCGATAGATAAAATTATGAATGACCTTTTACGGTTGGTTAAGAAGTATAACGTATGGCTAGGTCTTATTAGCCATTTGCGTAAAACAGATAACAAAGGTAAAAGCTTTGAAGAAGGTAAACTACCCTCTATGGATGATATCCGCGGTTCAGGTAGTATTAAACAAATCAGTATGGATATTATTGCTTTTGCTAGAAATGTTGGTTCAGAAAGCGAAGAAGAAAGAAATACTATTAGGACTAAAGTTCTTAAATGTAGATACACAGGTTTAACTGGTCCATCAGGTTCTATGTTTTATAACTTTGACACAGGCAGATTAAGAAAGGGTTCCGATGAATTCAACGAAGAGAACTTTGAGCGAGTTTGATTCTCCACCAGACGAGTTTTGGATGTCTATAATATTGCAACTACTAGATGGTGGTGCAGATGTATCAGAAATTAATCCTAATGTAATGGAATTTATAGAAAAGATAGTTAATTCTTTTCACAACATTAACGAACAAAGTACAGAGTTAGGTGACAGGTTTTATTATTTTGCAGACACGATAATGAATTCACACTTACAATCAAAAAGGAATATGCATTAATGTATACTCAAACAATGACAGCGGTTTATAACTCGCTTAAGAAAAAAGGGTTTTCAAACGAAGACTTTGATAAATGGCTTCTTAATCCTAATATTAGAAAGTTGTACCCGCAAGCTGCATTAGATGTAATTAGCACTATGTGGTATTCAGCGGTATTAAAGCCTAAACCAAAACCTAAAAATAAAAAACCAGCGGCTAAACCGTTGGATTCATTTAAATACTTTAACGAAAACGAACAGGAGTAGCTTACTATGAAAGCTTACGAAGACTTTATCCATCTTTCACGATACTCACGTTTTATAGCTGACTGGAATCGGCGCGAAACGTGGAACGAAACTGTAGATAGACTCATCGGATTTTGGAAAGAACAAATTGGTAATAACGTTATTACTGATGCGGAATTCCAAGAGGTGCATGATGCTGTATACAACAAAGAAGTCATGCCCTCTATGCGCTCTATGTGGAGTGCTGGAGACGCACTATCAAAGAATCACTTTCGAGGTTACAACTGTAGCTTTGTAGAAGTAGATCACCCTAGAGTATTTGATGAAATACTTTATATTCTTATGGCAGGAACAGGTGTAGGCTTTTCAGCTGAAGCCAGTGCCGTAAATAAACTACCTATTATTAACGATCAGTTTGTTAAAACAGAACGTACTATTCCAATTGAAGATAGTGCTGAAGGTTGGGCAAAGGGATTACGTAAACTTGTAGCAGACTTATATTTAGGAAATATTCATGAATGGGATTATTCTAAAGTTAGACCAGAAGGTGCGCGTCTTAAAACTATGGGTGGTCGGGCTTCTGGTCCTGAACCTCTTAAACGTTTGTTTGAGTTTGTAACAACTACTTTTAAAAACGCAGCAGGACGTAAACTACGCCCTATTGAAGTACACGATATTGTATGTAAGATTGCAGAGATTGTTGTGGTAGGTGGTGTACGCCGCTCTGCTTTAATTTCTTTAAGTGATCTTACAGATCCAGAAGTACGGGATGCTAAATCAGGTATGTGGTGGGAGAATAACTCACAACGTGCTTTAGCTAATAACTCTGCAGCTTACGATCAAAAGCCTTCTATGGATGTATTCATGGAAGAGTGGTTAGCGCTTAAGAAATCAGGCTCTGGCGAGCGCGGTATTTACAGTCGCTATGGTGCTCAACGTAACACTAACGGTGGTCGCAGAGATAGTTCACAAATTCGTGGTACAAATCCTTGTGCAGAAATCTTACTACGTTCAGGGCAACTGTGTAACTTATCAGAAGTAGTCTGTCGTGTTGATGACACAGAAGAAGATCTCAAGCATAAAGTACGCATTGCTACTATTCTTGGTACATTCCAAGCATCTCTAACAGACTTTAAATACGTGCGTAAAGTATGGCAAAAGAATTGTGAAGAAGAAAGCTTACTAGGTGTAAGCTTAACTGGTATTCAGGACTGTAAATTGTTACAAAATCCTGATCCAAAGCTGTTAAAGGAAATGAAAGATGTTGCCATTCAAACTAATAGAGACTATTCCGAAAGGCTTTCTATTAACCCCGCTACAGCTATTACTACAGTTAAGCCAAGTGGTACTGTTAGCCAGCTTGTTGACAGCGCTAGTGGCATTCATGGTCGCTTTGCCCCTTATTATATTCGATCTGTTCGTCAGTCAAACAATGATCCTTTAACACAACTTCTTAAAGATCAAGGTGTACCTAACGAACCAGACGCTATGAACTTAGAACGTACTACTGTGTTCTATTTCCCAATTAAATCACCAGCAGGTGCTACACTAGCTAACGAACAAACAGCTATCGAGCAGCTTGAAAACTGGTTGGCTTATCAAACTTGGTGGTCAGAGCATTCAGTCTCAGTAACTATCTATGTAAAAGAACATGAATGGTTAGAAGTAGGTGATTGGGTATTTAAGAACTTTGATAACGTAACTGGCATTAGCTTCTTGCCTTATAGCGAACATACTTACGCACAAGCACCTTATTCACCTTGTACTGAGCAAGAGTATATTAAAGCAGTTCACGCCTTTCCTAAAGTAGACTTTTCTTTGTTACCTAACTATGAACTTGAAGATGAAACTGAAGGTGCTCAAACCTTAGCTTGCGGAGCGGGTGGTTGTGAAATATAGCTGACGTTAAAGAATAATATTATATAAGAGAGATATAAATGAATAAAATTGTAAAAGAAGTATCTGATTTTTCTGTAGACTTTTGTGAAAATGGTTATGTGTTAAATTATAGTGGTCGAACTGAAGATGGTGATTATAATAATACTAAAAAAGTATTTACTAATTGGGATGCTTGTAATGAATATATTATGGATATTATAGCCCTTAAATCGGAGTATAAAATTGGATAATACCTTTAAATTAATAGGGTATGCATTCGGGTTTATTGCAGGAAGTATAGTTAATACGTGGGTCGGACTATACTTTCTTGCTTGGCTAGGATGGCTACCATTTTAGATTGGAAAAGAAATGTTTACTGCAATTATATTAGCATGTACTATAGAAGGAACTGAATGTAGAGGTTTTGCTAATCCTAATTTATTTGCATCTAAAGAAGAATGTGAAAAACAAATAGGGTTTGGTATTGCTTATGTTGAAGAACGCAGATGGGTTGCACACGATTGGAAGTGCATAGCTTGGAGTGATAATGCTTAAATACTTAAAAGAACATATTATTGTTCGATACGTTAAATACTTAAAAACCTGGAGAGCACATCGAGAAACTATTAAACAGCTTAATAGTTTAGATGATCAAACTCTTCAAGACATTGGGTTAAGCCGTGGTGATATTAGCCACTTAATTTGGTTAGAAAAAGATAAAATGAAAACAGGAAAAAGAAATGACACCTGAAGAATTAGATGCTATAGTATTAGAGTATTTTAATGAATTTATGGAAGATGGATTTGATTTAAACTCTGATAACTCATTAAATGATATATTTCATGTTTTGTTTGAAGCAGGGTTTATGGCTTGTTTAGCTGCCTCTGAAGAGGATGAGGAAGAATAATGTATTTGGTATTAGGGCGAGAGAAATGTGGACATTGTACTCAAGCAATTAACCTTTTGGATAGTACTAACACCCCTTATGTATACAAAGATATTAATATTAATCCTCAGTACATGGATTTAATTAAGTTAGATTTAGGAATGACAACTGTACCAGTAGTACTAAATTTAATTGGTGGTTATAAAGAATTAACAGAAAGACTAAGGGATGACAACAACTAAAAAGAAGGCAGGTAGACCCGCTAAGATAAAGCTAAAACATAACCCTAAAACTTCTGCTGATGATTATTACAAAAAGTATGGAGAGTTAGGTGTTTGTGCTATTTATGGGGTAGATGAATTTACAGAACACTTGATAGACTACTTATGGAAACACCCTGATATGTCTATTATTTGCACTGACCCTAATGAATCTAAGTTATCTAATATTAATCGTAAGATTGGTCAAAGAAGCTTTTCTATGTATCGTTGGGATACACGACATCACGTAGGCTTTGTTGAAGAGCCTTTAGTAGAAGTTATGGTAGTATCTAAAGATCACATTGATGATGTTAAAAAGTTACCTAACCCTTATAACGTAAAGTTTATTGTATTGGAAGAAGTGTAATGAATACTACTGAAACATTTATCCCTTATAATCAAGGTCTTAGCTACTTACTTGTAGATTTTATTGAAATGCAAAGCTCAAAAGACCCTATGGACCATGACATCATGGTAGTAGAATTTAACAAACAAGAGTATAAGCTCCGATGGGATCCTCGATACTCTTATTTTGCTGGCTATGTTGCCAGTACAGAGGGATACATACCCTAACTTAACAAAGGAAAATAAAATGGACTTACTAGTTGGCGTTGCACTAGCAGCACAAATTGAAAAGGTAGATGAGTATCCAACCATCACGCCTTACGTAGAATTCGCTTATAATAACGCTGCACTAGGTGTTAATTACGAAGGCACTAAAGATGTATCTTACTATGGTTCTTATACTGTTGGTGTAAATGCTGTATCACTACACGGTGTAATTACTTATGACGATGATGCAGAAGAATTTACTCCCTCTTTAAAACTAGGTTATGCATTAGGTAATAGCACACAAGCTTTTGCTAAAACAAACCTAACAGACTTTGATACAGATGATATTGCAAGTAATATCTTTGTTGGTCTAGAAATTAAAGACAGTATCTTCTCTTATTAAATTTTTCCCCACATCTCTCTAGCTGCTCCTTCGGGGGTGGTTGGGGAGGTGTGGGGATATTATTTTTTTTTTTTCAAATAGGAAAGCTATGACATTATTATCTCACATGCCTTTACCAAGTATGCCTTTCCAAACTCACGACAACATTCTCTTTAAGCCTTATAATGAAGCTTTAATGCCTGAAGATGGTGCTTATCGGGAAACTAGGGAAGAAATGTTAACAGCTCAAGATAAAAGATCTCAAAAGGTTTTAGAAGAAAACTGGAGAGAAAAAGCTGAGAAGTTAATGGAGTTACAAAAACAACAAAACAACACTTACTATGAAAGACAACGATTATTTCAAGGTGAAGTTCTAGACATATCGGTTTGAAAATGTTATATACAGAAAATTATAAACAACAACTTCAGCAAAAACATAATAAAATAAGTTGGGGTGGTGGTGTAGGCACTAAAGTTAAGTGGATTATACCTAAAGCAAAAACTTATTTGAATAATTCTATTGATACAGTGCTAGACTATGGTTGTGGTAATGGAACATTTAAAAAAGTCTGTAATAAACTTTTCCCTGATGTATCAGTATTAGAATATGATCCTGCGATTATTAGTAAAGATATTTGTCCTAAAAAAGCTGACATAGTAGTTTGTTTTGATGTTCTTGAACACGTAGAACCAGAGTGTTTAAGTGATGTATTATCACACATTCAATTAATAAATACTTACGGGGCAGTACTTCAACCTTGCTTAGTTGCTGCAGGACATACTTTAAGCGATGGTAGAAATGCTCACTTGATAATACAAGATAGTGAGTGGTGGTTAAATAAGTTTAAAGATTATTTTACTATAGAAAATACTTATTATAATACTTCAAGCCACTTAGCAGTATTTGTAAAAAATAATACCTGACGTTTAAGAATAAACTTAATAACTTTGCTAAGGCTCTGCCAAAGTGATATCTAGGACTTCTCTACTGATACTTGAAAGAGAATGATCTGAATGCCCCCCGATAGTATCCTCTCTATGCTTCTTGCGTATACAGCGCGGGGGGTTATTGATATCACTTTGGTATCCTTAGTGTAAGTATTAAAAACTATACTTTTGTATTGGTTGGTTATAAATAAGAAATTAAATGTTTTCAATAAGTTATTATAGTATTCTTTTAAATATATGAAAATAATTATAAAAAATTTCAATTGAAAAACATTCCAGAAAGAAGGACTGAACAAAATGGCTAATCCGAATCCGACTAAGCCTCAAATGGGTGGTCGGCGTGAAGGCGCTGGTCGTCCTAAAGGGTCTAAGAATATTAACTCTATGGCGTCTGTTAGAAAGCTTGAAGAGCTTCAATTTGATCCTATTGAAATGATGGTTAAGAAATATAACTACATTGAAGAGCAGTTAGCTCATCATCATAGCGGTAAAACACCTTTAGGTGGTGGTGCATATGCTCAACTAGTAGCTACTCAAGGCACTCTCATTAATAACTTAATGATGTACGGCTATAAGAAAATCCCTGACAAGATCGAGCAAGAGGTTACTGAAAAGAAACCTATCTCTATATTACTCACTAATAATAAGGAAAAAGACGATGAGTGATTCAGACGCTTGGCATCTCTCTAAGAGTGTGCCTGTAACATTTATTTTAGCCATCTTATTTCAAACAATAGCTCTTGTATGGTATGTATCTAGCTTAGATAATGCTATACAGAATAATACTAGAGACTTAATGCGCCAAGAGGTTCGCTTAGAAGCTTTAGAAGATATAGTTCAGACTCAAGCTTTAACTATGGTACGTATGGATGAGAATATAAAGGCCATCAGAGATATGATGGAACAAGATAGACAGAAAAGTATACAAGGTAGATAAAAGATATATCCCTGATAGCACTAATAACAGCTAGGGGAATACTATGATAGATCCAATTACTGCTATTGCTGGAGCCTCGGCTGCGTTTAACGCTATCAAAAAAGGCATCAGTATAGGTAGAGACTTACAAGACATGGGAGGTCAACTCTCTCAATGGGCAGGTGCTATGGCTGACATAGACTTTGCTCAGAAACAAACAGATAATCCACCTTGGTATAAAGCTTTAGGAGGTGGTACAGAAGCACAAGCTATGCAGTTATTTGCTGCACAAAAGAAAAAAGAAGCAATGCGTAAAGAGTTAAAAGACTTTATTTGTGTTGCCTATGGCCCATCACATTGGGAAGAGCTTCTAGGTATTGAAGCAGAGATTCGTAAAAAGAAAAAGGACCATGAGTTTCGTAAGATGGAACTCAAACAGTCTATAATTGAGTGGAGTGCTGGAATATTTTTATTAATATTCTTGCTAGGCTGTCTCACAGGCTTTGTATGGTTAACAACATTAAATTAGAGAATAGTTATGGAAATTAATTTACATGAAGGACAGTCTGATGTTATCAGAGATCTGTTCGTAGATAAGTCTTGCAGATATGCAGTAGTTAATGCTAGTCGTGGCTTTGGTAAGTCTTACTTAGCAGCAACAGCAGCTATCGTAGCAGTACAAGAGTTAATGGAATTAGACGAGTCAGTACCTAATAAGAACGTAGCACTAATAGCACCTACTTACTCTCAGGCAGTAGATATTTACTATCCACTAATAGCTTGGCAGTTAGGCATGGAAGACTTTGCTGATAAAGCATCTAAAGCTGCTGGTACGTTTTGGTTTCCTAGAAATGTACAATTAAAGTTATGGTCGTATGAGGCATCACAGCGTATGCGTGGTACAGGTCAATACTTTGTAGTAGCCGATGAGGTTACTTCATGGAAGGGTGCAGGTATGAATCTCAAGGAGTCTTGGGAATCTATTATACAACCTTGTGTTAGTACTCGTTGGTCTCCTCAAAACGCTAAGAAGTTTGGAGCTAACTCAGGTAGAGCGCTTATTATTAGCACTCCCAAAGGTTATGACTACTTTTATGAGATGTATAACAGACAAGATTCTGATGAAGACTGGAAGAACTATCATTACACATATCACGATTCTCCATTCCTTGATGAAGAGGAAATTGAGAGAGTAAAACTAACACTTGATCCTTTAAAGTTTGCCAGAGAGTATACTGCAAGCTTCGAAGACTCTGGCACCAATGTATTCTATACATTTAACCGCAAGGATCATATAGACAAAACACTTCCTTCATTCCAAGACGAAGAGGATGTTCATGTAGCTATCGACTTTAACGTTGGTATTATGGCATCAGTTATCTTCGCAATTAGGGGTAGTCAAATACACATCTTAGATGAGATGCAAGGACATCCCGATACTGAAACCCTAGCAAGGGCGCTTACGGAAAAGTATAATGGTCATCGTATCATTAGCTATCCGGATCCTTCTGGGAGGGCGAGAAAAACTTCAGCTGCTGTCGGTGTTACCGATTTCAAGATCCTAGAGACAAACAAGATCGTCACCAGAGCACACACAAAAGCTCCACCGATTGTAGACTCAGTAGCAGCTGTAAATAAAAAGTTTAAGAACGCCAATGGTGATATTGACATGCTTATACACCCTAAGTGTGTTAATACAATAAGGTCTCTAGAGCGTACACAGTGGGTAGAGTCTAACCCAGATAGTGCTACGATTGACAAAAAGGAAGGTATTGAACACTGGACAGATGCCCTGCGTTATGCAGTAGAATATCTGTACCCAATTAGAGCAGGAACTAAAGTCGTTAAGCGCGGGTTTAGTTTTTAACAAAGGAATAAATAAATGGCAGAAAAATATTATAGACCATCCCAAAAAGCATATAACAAAATACTAGGAAAAATTGCGGCATACAGAGCCTCTCGTAGACCTGACGCTAGGGAGGGTGGCATTAAAGATGCAGGGGAATTTATTTACGAAAGTAGTCGTGAAAAAGCTGTTCGTAAGATAGGATCTACTGTAACTCAAACTGCACGAGAGGGTGCGGTTCGTAAAATAGGTTCTACTGTAACTCAAACTAATCGTGAAAAGGCTGTTCGCAAGGCAGGTTCAACAGTACGCCAAACTAGTCGTGAAAAGGCTGTTCGCAAGACAGGTTCGACGGTACGTCAAACTGGTCGTGAAAAAGGTATTCGTAAAGCAGCTACATCTATTAAAGAAAGTGGTCGTGAAAGAGCTACTCGTCAAACTAACAGATTTAAAGGTGAAAGTGGTCGTGAAAAAGCTAACCGTAAATTTGGCCAAAGCGGAAGTAAAACACCAAGCAGATTAGTTAAAAGTTTTCGTAGAGCAAAAAATTCGGAAACAGGTCGTAAGGTTAAAGCCGCTGTAAAAGATAATGTTGGGTTTGGTTCAAAGTTTTCTAGAGCTAAAACTATTGCTAGTGGTAAAGTTTTTATGGCTAAAAAGAATGTAAAAGCTACTGCAAAGAGTGCTCCTGGAAATGCTAAAAAATGGGGGAGTGCTGCTCAAAAAGCTGCATTAGAAAAAGCCAGAAAAGCTTCAGCTGCAGCTAGAAGAAAAGGGAATGACCTTTCAAATAGTCGTCTTGGTCGGCGTTTAGGTCTTAATAAACGTAGAGTTACCGATAGATAAAGGAAATTATTATGGCAAGTTCATATACAAGTGCTTTACGCAAAAAATTAAGAGAAGAAAGAAGCATAAGACTACAAGCTATAAAATCACGAGTATCAACAAATCGCATAGCAGCTAAGATGTTTAAAGGTAAGTCTGTAAGTTCATATGCATCTAAATTTGGCATTACGAATTATCCTAAAAGCATAGGCAAGCTTAAAGGACTACATGGTGCAATTCAAGCAGATCCTCGAATGGGGCCATACATTCGTGAAGATAGACTTAAAGGTCGTCCTATGACTGGAAAACAAAAAGCAGCTTTACGCAAGGCTCAATTAGCTTCTGCAAAAGCTCGTAGACAACGATCAACAGGAAGGAAATAATTATGCCATCAGGTAAAGGTACTTACGGAACTAAACGCGGTCGTCCACCTAAAAAAGGCGGCAAGAAGAAATAAAATGGGCAGATCAAATCCACGCTTATGGGAAAGCGCAAAGAAAACAGCAGTGTCTCGTATGGGTGGGCATTCTGCTAGAGCAATGCAACTTGCCGCTAAGATCTATAAAGAAAGAGGCGGCAAGTACACAGGCTCAAAAACTAAAGCCCAAAAGTCTATGACTAAATGGACTAAGCAAGATTGGGGAACAAAGAGTGGGAAGAATAGCATTAGTGGTAAAAACGCTACTGGTGAGCGTTATCTTCCTAAAGCAGAGCGCAACAAGCTTACCAAAGCTCAGTATGCCGCCACCACTCGAAAAAAGCGAGCTGATCTTGCAAAGGGAAAGAAAGTTTCCCAACAACCGAAAAAGATTAAAAAGAAATTAAATAAAAAGAAATAGCTTTTAATGCCCATCTGAGGATCGGTAGAAAGGAAACTACACATGCCGCGTTCAAATATAACATCTAAGTCAAAAGACTTAATAACGGATGACGGTGCTATACTTGCATCTGTTGTAAAAGGTGAACAAACAAGATTAAATATTACTGTAGGTTGGCTTACTAACTTATCAGGCTACACCATTACTGCTAAAGTAGTAGAGGGTAATAACACTCAAGGAACTGGAGCTACACCCACTGATGTTGACTCTAGTAATCCTGTTATTACTACTTTAACTATTCTTGATAGTACTCCTACAGATAATCAATTTGAAATTGTTATTCCACATACTCTTATCGATACATGGGGAACTTACCCTATTCCTGATAAACCTGTCTATGGTTTTATAGGTCTTGAAATTAAAGACACGGGTGTAGGAACAGCACAACAAATTTGGAAACCTATGCGTGGCCTTGTAGAAGTACGCTACTCTCCTACGGAGGCAAGCTAAATGTCTTATGCTATTACAATTAATGGAAACAACTATGCTTTAACAAGCACATCACAAGATGTTAACCTTACCCTGTCTAGAACAGGTGGTCAAGGCGCTAAAGGTGATTCTATCACAAATGCCTCTATTGATAGTAATGGAGACTTTCACGTAATAATAAGTAACTCAGCAGGACAACAAGTACAAGATGTAAATCTTGGTGGTGCTAATTTAATTGCATCTATTACTGCTTTAAAGGTCGCTACAGAAACAGCAGCAGATACTGTTGATGATGTGTTTTTAGGCTCTAAGTCTTCAGCACCTAGCCTCGATAATGATGGTAATGCTCTTCAAAACGGAGCTATGTACTTTGATACTACAACCTCTGCTTTAGGTGTATACAACGTAAATACTTGGCAATATCCTATTGCATTAGCAACTACATCGGCTACTGCAGCGGCTAACAGTGCTACCGCAGCAGCTACTTCGGCTACAGCAGCAGCTACCTCTGCGACAGCAGCTAACACTTCTAAGGTCGCAGCTGAAACAGCAGAGACTAACGCTGAAACAGCAGAAACTAATGCAGCCACGAGTGCTACTAATGCTTCAGCGAGTGCTTCAACAGCTACTACGAAAGCAGCTAATGCAGCTACTAGCGAAACCAATGCGGCTACTTCAGAAACTAATGCAGGGAATAGCGCTACTGCAGCTGCTGCATCTGCTACGTCTGCTTCTAGTTCTGATACTAGCGCCACAGCTAGTAAAACTGCTGCAGCCACCTCAGAAACTAATTCTGCTAATAGTGCAGCTAGTGCAGGATCTTCAGCTACTGCAGCGGCTAACTCAGCTACTACAGCGGGGAATCATTCTTCTAATGCAGCAGCAAATGCTATAAGTGCAGCTAGTAGTGCGACTTCAGCTACTGCTTCAGCTGCAAGTGCTCTTAACTATAAGACTGATACAGCAACAGACAGAGCAGCAGTAGAGTTATTATTTGATAACTTTGATGATAAGTTCTTAGGCACTAAAGCATCAGATCCAACTCTAGATAATGATGGTAATGCTTTAGTAGAAGGTGCTATGTACTACAACAGTACAAATAATGCTATTAAGTTTTATAATGGAACAGCATGGGAATCCCCTGAAGCAGCAGCCTCTAATAGTGCTACAGCAGCAGCTACTAGTGCCACTAGTGCCGCCACTTCAGCGGCCTCTTCTTTAACGTCAGCTAATAATTCTGCGGGTAGTGCATCAACTGCTAGCACTTTAGCAAATAATGCAGCGACAAGTGCCACAGCAGCTTCTAATAGTGCTACAGCAGCAGCTACATCTGCAACTAGTGCTGCTACATCCGCTACTAACTCAGCCACTTCAGAAACTAATGCAGGGAACTCAGCTACAGCAGCTGCTTCAAGCGCAAGCAGTGCTTCGACTAGTGCTACTAATTCTGCTACATCAGCTACTAACGCAGGTAATAGCGCAACCGCTGCTGCTACATCAGCAACTAATGCTGCTACCTCTGCTAGTGGAGCATCTACTTCAGCTACTAATGCGGCTACTTCTGCAAGCGGTGCCTCAACTTCTGCTACTAATGCAGCTACGTCTGCTACAGCAGCACAAACAGCGCAAGCAGCAACCGAATTAGCTTTTGATAATTTTGACGATAAGTTTTTAGGAACCAAAAGTTCTGATCCAAGTGTTGATAATGACGGTAATGCCTTAGTAGAAGGTGCTATGTATTATAATAGCACTGACAATGTAATTAAATTTTATAGTGGTTCAGCATGGCAAGCGCCTTCTGTAACAGCAACTAACGCTGCTACTTCGGCTACTACTAGTGCTACGAGCGCGTCTACTTCTGCAACTAATGCTGGAAACTCAGCTACTGCAGCAGCTACAAGTGCTACTAATGCTTCTAATTCTGCTACTGCTGCTAATACTTCAAAGGTCGCTGCTGAGACCGCTAAAACTGCTGCGGAGACTGCTGAAACTAATGCAGAAACAGCAGAGACAAATGCTGCTAGTAGTGCTACTGCGGCTGCAAGTTCAGCAACTGGTGCTGCATCAAGTGCGACTTCCGCTCAGACTGCTCAAACAGCAGCTGAAGCTGCTTTAGACAGTTTTGATGATCGATACTTAGGAAGTAAATCTTCTGATCCTTCAGTTGACAACGACGGTAATGCTCTTATAACAGGTGCATTGTATTTTAACTCAACTGATAGTTCGCTTAAAGTTTATGATGGATCAAATTGGGGAGCTACAGCAGCTACAACAGAAGCTATTCAAGATGTTGTAGGTGGGTTACTTACAGCTGGAACTGGAATTACTTTAAACTATAATGATGCGGGTAACTCTCTTACAATTTCAGGAAGTGCTCAATACGCCAATAGTAATGTAGATTCTCATTTAAATACTTCTACAGCTTCAAGCGGAGAATATTTGTCTTGGAATGGTAGTGATTATGATTGGGCAAGTGTTCCTGCAGGATATGCTAATAGTGATGTAGATACACATCTTAATCAATCCTCGGCAGGTAATAATCAAATTTTAGCTTGGAATGGTAGTGATTATGCATGGGTAGATGATAGTGATACTGTTTATAGTGCCGCTACTACTTCTGCAGCAGGATTAATGTCTGCAGCGGATAAAACTAAAATTAATGGAATTGAAGCCTCTGCAACTGCAGATCAAACTGCAGCTGAAATACGTACTCTTGTAGAATCGGCTACAGATAGTAATGTATTTACTGACAGTGATCATACTAAATTAAATAACATAGAAGCCTCTGCTGATGTAACAGATACTACTAATGTTACTGCCGCTGGTGCCTTAATGGATAGCGAAGTTACTAACCTATCACAAGTTAAAGCATTTGATAGCTCCGACTATGCTACAGCCGCACAGGGTACTACTGCTAACGCAGCATTGCCAAAAGCTGGTGGCACTATGACTGGCAATTTAATTCTTAATGCTAATCCTAGTGTTAATTTAGGTGCAGCAACAAAACAGTATGTTGACACTTCTGTGTCTAGCCTTGTTGACTCAGCACCTTCTACTTTAGATACTCTTAACGAGTTAGCAGCAGCTTTAAATGATGACGCTAACTTTAGCACTACTGTTACTGATTCAATTGCTACTAAATTACCTTTAGCTGGCGGTACTATGACTGGCAACCTAAGCATTAGCACAGGCTCATCATCACTCCCTGCAATAAATCTAAGCCACAGTAATGCAAATGCCGATAACTTTCAAATAACAGCAGGTACACCCGGAGTTGCCAATAGCGGTTTTACGATAAGGGACGTAGATGCTTCTGCAAATAGATTAGTCATCGACAGCAGCGGTAACTTGTTGGTGGGTAAGACTTCAGCAGATACTTACAATAATACAAATGGTATTGAGTTACAGGCTAGTGGTTTATTAACGGCAACAAGAACTGGCATTGCACAAATACTTAATCGTGAAGATAGTGACGGCGACATTGCAGTGTTCCGCAAAGATGGCACCACTGTGGGGAGTATTGGGACTGACAGCAACGGTGACTTTGTTATAGACGGTAGTGCTAATCATTCAGGATTGCGCTTTAAAGACAATACCATTGTTCCTAAACAAAATGGCTCTGATGCAGACAATGCGATAGACTTAGGTAAATCCGATAAGCGTTGGAAAGACCTTCACTTGTCTGGTACTGCTAATGTTGGTGGTATTGTTAAATCAACAGCAAATACTGTTACTGCCTCTACTTCGGCTACTACTATTGATATGACTGCATCTAACTTTCATGTAGTTACTATGCAAGCAGATACTACATTTACTTTATCAAATTTAGCTAATGCAGTTACAAGTTCAGGTACTATTGTATTAAAACAAGATTCTACGGGAGGTAGAGACTTTACCTTACCGTCTTCTTGCAAAACACCAGTCGGAGGTGCTACTATTACACAGTATACAGGTGCTAATTCAACATCAGTATTATCGTATATGGTAGTAAGTTCAACAGAAGTCCTAGTAAACTATATAGGAAACTTCGCATAATAGGAGATTCTTATGAGCAACAACTTTGGATTTATGGACGGGATAAAGGAGTGGAGCACATCAGTCTCCACTTCTAAATCTACGACTACTACATTTAATACTAGTAGAAGTACAACAACTACATTTAATACTAGTAGAGCTACAACTGCGTCTACAACAACAACATTCAATACGAGTCAAGCTACAACTACTACGTTTGCGACAAGTAATAGTACAACTACAACTTTCCAAACTAGTCATAGTACTGAGCATAGTACTACTACTACTTTTGCAACTAGTCGTGCAACAACTACGACTTATAATACTAGTCATAGTACGACTACAACGTTTAATACAAACACTACTAGAAGTACTACTACTACGTATAATACAAATACAAGTACGACTACAACGTTTAATACAAACACTACTAGAAGTACAACAACAACGTATAATACAAATACTAGTACTACTACTACTTTTGCTACTAGTAGAGCTACAACTACGACTTATACGACTTATTATAATACTAGTCATAGCACGACTACAACGTTTGCTACGAGTCACAGTACAACGACAACTTTTAATACTACTAAAAGTACCACTACGACTTATACAACAGTGTATTCTACAAGTAAAAGTACTACAACAGTGTATTCTACAAGTCACAGCACAACTACGACTTTTACCACTAGTCATACTACAAGCCATAGTACAACTACAACTTTTAATACATCTCGTGGTACTACAACTACGTTTAGTACAAGTAGATCTACTACTACGACTTTTACTACTACTTTCTCAACTAGCCGTACTACAGCTACAACTTATGCAACTAGTCATAGTACAACTACTACATATAATACTAGTCATAGTACGACTACTACTTATAATACTACTAAGGGTACAACTACAACTTTCCAAACTAGTCATACTACGAGTCATAGTACAACTACGACTTTTAGTACAAGTAATAGTACAACAACGACTTATGCAACTAGCAAAAGTACAACTACAACATATTCAACAAGCAAAAGTACGACTACGACTTATAGTACCAGTCGATCAACAAGCACAAGTCATAGTACAACTACGACCTTTAACACTACTCGATCGACCAGTACAAGTAAAAGTACTACAACAACGTTTAATACAAGTTTTCAAAACTACGTTGCTACTAACTATATGAATGTAAATTATGTTGTAAATACTAGTGCAAGCACAAGTAGAAGCACTACGACTACGTTTAATACGACTACTACATTTAGTACAAGTAAAAGCACTACAACAACGTATAATACGACTACAAGTTATAATACTAGCCATAGCACTACAACAAGCTATAACACTAGCCATAGTACTACAACAACATTTAATACTAGCCATAGTACAACTACAACGTTTAATACGACTCGTAGTACAACAACAGAGTATACTACGTATTATAATACGTCTATGGCTACTATTACAACCTTTTCAACTAGTAGAACTACAGCAACGGTTTATACTACAAGTCATACAACTACGACAACTTATAACACGGCTAAAATTACAACTACTACGTATAACACTAGTAGAAACACTTCTCTTTTGACAACTACTACGTTTAATACTAGTAGAACTACATCAACTGTGTTCTCTACTAGTCGTTCAACTACGACAACTTATACAACGTATTATAATACTACTAGGAGTACTACTACTACTTATAATACCAGTAAGTCAACTACAACGGCATATCTGACTGCACATACAACTAGTCACAGTACTACTACTACGTTTGCCACTAGTAGAGCTACAACTACAACTTATAATACTACCCAAAGTACAACTACAACATATCAAACTAGTCATACAACAAGCCATAGTACTACAACAACATTTAATACTACTAAAAGTACAACAACAACGTATGCAACTAGTCATAGTACTACAACAACTTTTGCAACAAGCACTAGTAGGAGCACTACAACTACTTATGCTACAAGTCATAGTACTACTACTACTTTTGCAACAAGCACTAGTAGAAGTACGACTACAACGTATGCAACTAGTCATAGTACAACTACAACGTTTAACACAACTCGTAGTACTATTACAACTTATACAACGTATTATAATACTACTAGGAGTACTACTACTACTTTTAATACAACAAGGTCAACAACGACAACTTTTTCAACAAGCAAAAGTACTATTACTACTTTTACTACTACATTTAGTACTAGTAGTACGTTTACAACCACATTTAGCACAAGTAGAAGCACCACAACTACGTTTAATACGCTTAGGGTGACTTCATTTTACAGTTAGGATAATATCATGGAAATGTTTAATAAAGCCTCTATTAAAGAGCGTATTGGCGATATGCGTAAATCAAAAACTCTTTTGCACTTAAAAGAATGTGAAAAACATTTTTTTAAACTTAAAAAGAAACATAAGATTGAGTCTGCATACGATGTAGTTGCAAATGAACTTCCTTATTTCAAAACTATACAATACACTGAATGGGCGCATTGCTTTTCCATGAATCCGCTTCAACAAATGCTTCGTTGTAAACAACTAGAAGAAGCACACGAAGATGACTGTGAAATAAAAACAGATTTTATGTCTTACTTTGTAGAAAAAGCTACTAACGGTACTTCTAATAAATATGATCATATTAAGGATCATGATCTTGAGCCTAAAGATCATTTAATTATACCGTTAGGTTCTAATAAAATTAAAGAAACTATTTGTGCAAATAAATTGTGTTATTTAAGAGATAAGTGGGAGGGTGATATCTGGTTTAAACCACATCCTCTTACCACTTACGCTATTGTTGGTGAATTAAAAGACATGCTTGGGGATATAGTATTAGATCGAGATATTAATATGTATAAGTTACTACTTGGTTGTGAAGTAGCACACTTATCACATATGACAGAAAGTGCAGTTTATGCTGTAGCTTTAGGTAAGGAAGTAGATCCTATTGATGTTTATAACAGAGTACATGAAGGTTCTTTTTACCATATAAACAGAAATTTATTTAATAATAGTGATCCTTATAATTGGATGCAAAAGGCTTTAAATAGCCCTAAATCGGGAATTGTAAACCCTGAACTACAAGAAAACTGGCAAAAACAAATGGAAATGTATTTTGAGTATATTCTAGACAAACGAGAAGAATATAAATACGATTATGTTTCTACAACTAGAGGATATGATTATCGATGACATCTATTACAACAAGAGCGGATAAAGGCAGTGCATTAACACATACAGAAATGGATAATAACTCTTTAGCAGTATTTAAAGAAAATCCTACTACGGTAGCGTCTAGTTATACTATTAGGAATAATCATAATGCAATGTCTGCAGGGCCAATTACAATTAACAGCGGTGTTACAGTTACAGTTGGATCTGGTGAAACATGGACGGTGGTATAAATGAGTACGCTTAACGTAAATGATATACAGGAATCAACTACTAACGGTGGAAAAGTATTTTTCAACAGATGTTGGGTAGATTACGCACCTCAATCAAATGGCATAAATGGAAGTGGTGCTCTATCTAGTATAGCAGACCATGCTACTGGAAATCAGACTTTTAATTTTTCTAATGCTAATTCAACTGCTTATTATGCTTACGGTGGTTGTGGTTACGATGATAGCCTTGGCAATTCAGATGATGGGATAACCACCGCTGGTTATTTAACTAAAACTTCAACATCCATTAGAATGATAAGCGGTTATAGAAACACTGAATATGACTATGATGGCTTTAGCTACTTTTTTGGGATAAATTAATCATGACAGAATATACAAAATATCGTGTTGTCTTTGACGATCCAGATAACCTTGACGAAACTACTAAGGTTTTAATTCCTGCAAAAGAGTGGCTAGATGAAGCTATGGCGGGTAAACTACCTCCTATTTGGGTTTATTGGCAACTTCAAGATGACGAAAACAAAGCAAGAGAAGAAGGTCGAATAGAAAGCTTTAGCCATGATCCAGAAAAACACGAATTACAATGGAAAGCGCCTCGAATTGGACCATTAACGGAAGAAGAAGCTATGGAGTATCTTGTAATGAAAGATTTGCCTCGCAAGTGCTGGGCAGAAGAACACAACCGCCCAATGTTTAGGATTGTTCGTACAGAGGAAGTGCCAAGCGACAGGCAGTTTCGTAATGCTTGGGAGATGGTGGAATGAGTACGATTAAGGTTGATAACCTACAAACTACAGGTGGTGCTCCTCTTCATTCTGCTAGGGCTTGGGTAAACTTCAATGGCACAGGAACTGTATCCATTCGTGATAATAGCAATGTTAGTAGTATTACTGACAACGGCACAGGAACATATACGTCAAACTTCTCAGTGGCAATACCAAGTAGCAATTACAGTTATGCTGTATCAGCGGTGTGGAATAGCACTGCATCTTCTCAAATGCACGCTGGAAGACGCAACAATTCGGTAATGACAACTACCGCATTTTATCACGAATCCAGCAATAATCTTGGTTCAGCTTTTACTCCTTCAGATTCGCCAGAGTTTGTATCTACTGTTTTTTATTAAGGAAATTAAATGTTATGACAAAATACCGCATCATCTTAGAAGACCCTGACAACTTTCACGGAGTAACACAATGACACAAACATTCATTAAGATTGGCGCTACAGAATATGACGCCGCAGATTACACAACCCCAGCAGAGCGTACTTTTCGTGAAAGTTGGGAAGCTAATACAGACACAGGTATAATTTCTGTAAATATGGAAAAAGCTAAAGACATTTGGCGAAATAAAATTCGTATGGCTAGAACTGAACCTTTAGCTTCTTTAGATACAGCTTACATGAAAGCTTTAGAAACTAGTGCAGATACATCAAGTATTGTTGCTCAAAAACAAGCTTTACGTGATGCTCCTGGTTTATCAACTATAGAAAACGCTACAACTCCTAACGAATTAAAAGCTATTCAACCAATTCCTAATGTAACGGTGGAATAAAATGACTAGCACAATCCGTGGAAACGATAACTTTGATAGCGGTGTTGCACCAGAAGATACTGTAAAGGCTTGGGTTCACACTTACACTTATAGTACTCAGACAATCAAAGATAGCAAAAATGTAAGTAGTGTTACGGATATAGGAACTGGAAATGTAAGAGCAAATTTTAGTAACAATATGACTAATATTTATTTTGCTTCAGCAGGGAGCGCCGGATATGCAAGCAATCCATATCGGTATATAGGCTTTTATTCACATGCTTCATCAGCTTATATGAGCGCTGTATGTCTTTATGATGCACAATCAAATTATGATGTAGATATGCATTGTATGATTGCGTTTGATAGCTAATTGACTTGAAATTAAGGAAATAAAAATTTGAGCAAAAGAAAATCTCGTTATGCTACTAAAAATAATATACACAGGATAGGATTCCATGTCATACCAAAGAATGAAAAGCAAGATAAACTCATTCGCTCTATTAAAGTCTATCCTATTACTGTTGCTATTGGTTGCGCTGGAACCGGAAAAACCTACTGCAGTACAGGAACGGTCGCACATCTTTACCAAAAAGGCGGTTATGAGAAAATTGTAATTACTCGTGCTAACGTATCTACAGGTAAAAGCTTAGGTCATTTTCCTGGAACTATTCAAGAAAAAATGACACCTTGGCTCTTGCCTATTCTAGAAGTGTTTGAACGGGCTTTCTGTAAAGAAAAATATAAATACATGATTAATAAGGGTGAAATTGAAATTCAACCTATTGAAACAATACGAGGACGTTCTTTTGAGAACTCTTTAGTACTCGTAGACGAAGCTCAAAATCTTTCGATTGATGAACTTAAAGCAATTAGTACTCGTCTAGGGGAAAATTCTAAGTTAGTGCTTATGGGAGATCCAGCACAATCCGATGTGCGCAAAGGTCAAGACTTATTAAAGTTTTGTGCTTTAATTAAAAAGAATTACATACCACTACCTGTAATTAAGTTTACAGTAGATGATATTGTTCGTAGTGATATTGTAGCAGATCTAGTAAGAATGTTTATTAAAGAAAAGTTATAAAAGAGACACAGAGAGTAGCATTAAGGCTTGTGTATAGGGGTAATTATCTAATAAGCTTTATCGTTGCTCTCTGCAGCACTCTGTAGCAGAGAGATAGTAAGATGTATTATACAGACGAAGAAATGTTAACAGCCTTGCAACGGGCTACTGATACTATAAATCAGTTAACTAATGCTTGCAAAGAATATACAAGAGGTGTAAATGATTGTTTCGCTTTATTTGCTGAGTACGACTTAGAACTTAGAGGAACAAGTAAGGCTAGAGGCTTATTTACTGCCCGTTGGAAGTCATCAAGAGAATGGCTTCATCAACTATTAAAGAGTGGATATACTCTAAAAACTTATGCCGAATATTGTGGCTATGAATACATCCCTAGTAGAAGACCCAAGCTAGGTGATATTGCTTTTGAAAAAGGGTCGGCAATGATTGCGGGGGATGGCTTTTGGCATCTTACTCGTGAAGACAATTTAGGTGTACGTGAAGATAGACAAGTACTATTCTTAGAAAGACACTTAGAATTAGCTAGACCAAGGAAATAAAAAAATGGCAAAAACTTATTTTTATCAAGGTGCTGAAATACTTGCGCCCATTACAATATCGTCAAATGAACCCTACTTTGACATGACAACAGTCTCATTAAAGACTCAAAGAGCTTCTCAAGACCATCAACGGTGGGAATTAAGCTTTAATGCTTTATCAAATGAAGATAAAGCGGCAGAATTATTTTTAAGTACTATAGTTAACTTTGATACATCTGATACTATGATTATGCCTCAATTAATTAAGGAAGGAAATACAAATACTCTTTCTAGTACTAATGTAGGTTCCACAGCAGCGGCAGGTGTTTCTTCAATATCAATTAATAATAGTTCTTCTCAAGAAGGCATATTACCAAAAGGTAGCTTTATTAAATTTGCTAATCACTCAAAGGTATATATTACTACTAATGAGCTTACTCTTACCGGAACTACAACTAGTAGAACTTTAAATATTTATCCTAATTTAGTTTCTGCTGTTCCTAATGGTACTAACCTATTAACAGGTGATAGCTGTGTTATAAGTTATTTTAAAAGCATTGATAATCAAATGGGAATTACTTATACGGACGGTATTCTTTCTAACATTGGTACAATTAATTTAATTGAGGCGTTATAATGAGAGAGTTTAGTTCAGCAGTTCAAACTGCAATTAATGCGGAGCGATTTAAGTATTTCTTTTTAATTGAATTAGAATTTAAATATTATAAAACGCCTACTACATGGTCTAGTAGTACAAATTATATTACCGGAGACATAGTAGTACTTAATGAAGTAAAATACATTGCAACTTCAAATAATAGTAATAGTACACCTAGTGGAAGTTCTTCAAATTGGAGTACTAATATAAACTATACAACAGATGGTTATTCAACAACTAATTATTACTTTACAAGCTATAATAGGAATATTACTTGGGATAGTAATACTTATATAGCCGATGGTGGATTATTTGAATTTGAAGCTCCTAATTTTTCTTCTGTTTTAGACAGAGAAGCCTATAAAATAGTTATTACTGATATTTCAGATCAATTTGCTGCTCATTTTAAAGCGGGTGTTATTGGTGCGCCTATAAGAGTTAAAGTGGGAATTATTAACCCTGCTAATGATCAACCTTTAATTGCTACAGAAGATATAATTAATTTGTATTCAGGCTTTGTTGATGGACCTTCTATCGAAAATAACTGGGATACTAAATTAGCTGTAATTGAAGGAACTTCGCCAATGGCAGATTTAGATCAAGTTAATGTAAAAATGGTTTCTAAAGATGGCATGGATCAATTAGATGCCTCAGATACATCTTTTGATAGTCTTTACGAAGACAGTGAGATTAATCTTAAGTGGGGGAAAGTATAATGGGATTAGATCCATTTACATTACAAATGATACAAATGGCTTTAACTGCTGCTTCCATGGCGTATCAACAAAAACAAACAGAAAAAATGAAAAAGAAAATGGATGCAGCAGCTGATGCCCGAAAAGGGCAAAAGTTTACTGTATCTGGAACTTCTGCACCATTGCCTATTGTTTATGGAAAACAAAGAATAGGAGGGATTCATTGTAGCTATAAAGTAAACTCAAGTTATCCTTCTGTTACTGAAAATGCTGATCAAGTATTAGCTACTGATTTTGGTAGTGGACAACAACTAGGTTCTAAAAACGAATTTCTTGCCGTTCAAACAGCCTTATGCCATGGTGGTATTGAAGGTATAAAACATATTTTAGTTAATGATGTTGATTATCGCGGCTATACTAAAGAAATGAAAGAAAACAAATCTTCTTTTAATCATAGATTTTTAATACACACAGATGGTGGAACAGCAGACGCTTCTGCAACTGGTTTTGGATTTCCTTCTACAAATAAATTTACTGGCTGTGCTTACGTTAATAACTTTTTTAAATTAAATAGAGAAGAACCTCAATACAGCGGCATTCCCTCTATGGGTTATATTGTTAAAGGAAGAAAAGTACGAGCTATTACTCGTAGTGGCTCAAGTCCTAATTACACTTATTCTTTAAGTTCAAGTTATACTTATTCTAATAACCCTGCTTTGTGTTTGTTAGACTATTTATTAAATAGTAATTTTGGAAGAGGATTAGCTGCTACTGATGTAGACTTAGAATCTTTTTATAATGCAGCAGATATTTGTGAGACTCCTGTTTTAACAGGCGCTACTATTGGCGGGGAAGTTAATGATGTAAAGCCTATATTTTCTTATACATCTTTATCTGATTTTCCTAGTACAAACATTGAACCTTATATGGCTGGTTATTTGTATTATGATGAAACTGCTGATACATTATACACTCAAACTCAGTCAGGTTCGGGTGAAAATATAACAGCAGCTTATACATTAACTACTGCACCTGCTACAGCTACTATTCCTCTTTATGAGTGTAATATTACTTTAAGCACCGAAGAAACTATTCGAAATAATATTGAGCGTATTCTTAATACAATGGGATTGTCTGATCTTGTTTGGACTCCTCAAGGTAAGTATAAGCTTATTTTATCTTATCCTCAAACACAGGCTCAGCAAGATACTTTAGTTACTCAAACTTTTAATGAAGATAATATAGTACGTGATTCTGTTAAATTAGCATTTCCAAAAGCTCAAGAAAGATTTAATCAAATAACAGTTAGCTTTGATAATGAGTTTGAAAATTTTAAAGATGATACTTTTACTTGGCCTCCTACAAACAGTTCTATACACCAAACTTATTTAACAGAAGATAATAATCAACCGCTAACAACTTCTTTGCAAGGTGATGGAGTTACTAGTAAATATCATGCACAAGCATTAGCAGAACAACAAGTAAGAAAATCTAGAGCGCTTTATATATTAAATTTTAGTGTTAATAAAGAAGGACTTACAGTAGAACCTGGAGATCTTATTAAAGTTAATATACCTACAATGAGTATAAGTAACGAGGCATATCGAGTAGAATCTATAAAAGTTCTTAATGATTTTTCAGTAGAAATTTCTGCTTATAAATTTGACTTTAGTGTATTAGCTTGGAATGTTCCTAATGATTTAGACTACATTGTTAAACCAGACTTTGATTTTGTAGTAGCTCCTCCTACTAGCCTAGCTTATAATAGTACGGCTAATATATCAGGTACTTCTTCAGGTAAACTTACTTGGACTGCAGCAAATGATGCTTCAGTAATTGAGTATATAATAGAAGTTAGAACCGCAACCGGAACAGATAGTAATGGTGATACTACTTATAGTAATTATAGAAGTATAGGTACTAGCACAACTACAGAGTTTGATCTTATAGGTTTTAAAACAGGAACATATCAATTCTCTGTAAGATCTAAGAATATTACAGGGTTAAGATCTGAAAGAGTACATATTACTCAAGGTCTTAATCTTATTACAGTTGGCAAAGTAGAACCTATTTATGCTGATACTGCAACTCAAGCTAGTAACAATCAAAGTTTAACGGTTGGAAATAATCAATTTGTTGCTTTCTTTATTAACAACGGAGAAGATTTAACTTCTAATGATTTACCTATTAGAGCTTCAACGCAAACATTAGAGTTTAAAAAATTCGTAGGTGAAGATGGAGTAGATGGCACAGGATCTAATGCTAAAGTTGTTAACTTAACATCTAGTAATTACTCTATAATTTACAATACTAGTGGCGCTACCCCCTCACCTTCTTCTATAACTTTAACAGCTAATGCTCAAAATTTTAATTCGACTAGATTTAAGTTTACAGGAGGCGGTACTGCTTTTACAGATGAAACAAGCTATAAAACAGGAAATACTGCAACCTTTACATTGCCTAGTAATATTTCTGCTAATACTACCTTTACTTTTAATGTTTCTACTGTAGAAGCTGCAGACACTTCTACCGAAGTAGCTAATGATTCAATAACTTTACTTGCTATAAAAACAGCTACAGATGGCACTAACGGTACAAACGGCGCTGATGGTAGTGATGGTAGTGATGGTAATAACGGTAATGATGGTAGTGATGGTGCTGATGGTAATGATGGTGCTGATGCTGCAAATATTGTTAATATTGTAATGTCTAATGAAGCGCATGTTCTTCCAGCTAGTAGTGCAGGTGTAGTAAGTAGTCATACTGGCTCTGGAACTTTATTTGAATTATTTAGAGGTTCTACTCAACTAACTCCGACCACAGGAACAGTAGGACAAAATCAATTTAAAGTTACTGTAGCTAATAATGCAAACATAACCGAAGGCGCTGGTTCTGTTAGTAGTAACCAATTTGTATTTGCTGATCATTCAAATATGTCATCTAGTGTTGATGTTATTGTATTACCATATACTATTACAGTTAGAAATGAGGTTAATAACGGTAACGAAACTTACGTTAAAAGTCAATCTTTAAGCAAGTCTAAAGCAGGTGCTGATGGAAATCCAGGAGCTTCAGGCACTAATGCTAAGACTGTTAATCTTACTTCTGATGATTATTCGTTAATTTATGATGCTAGTGGAAATATTTCAACTAGCCCTGCAACTACAGCAACGCTAACAGCTTCTTCTCAAGGGTTTACTAATCCTGAATTTTCATTTAAAAAGAATGGAACGGGAGCTACTACATTTGCAAGCGGAAATACTCTTGGACTTTCAACAGCAAATACTGGAACAAATAGTATAGCCAGTACTATAAGTGTTAATACTAAAAATACATATTTAGTTGAAGTTAAAGAAAGTGGAGGTAGTGTTGAAGCTACAGACTCTATAGATATAGTATCTCTTAAAACAGCTTCCAACGGTACAAATGGAACTAACGGTACAAATGGAACTAATGGTACTAACGGTGAAGATGCAGACAACATAGTTACAATTATTATGACTAACGAGGCTCATGTTTTTGCTGCAAATAACGCAGGAACAGTTACTAGCTTTGCAGGTTCAGGCACTGGAATTGAAATATTTAGAGGTGCTACAGCACTAACTGCAACTACCAAAACTGCACAACAAGCTTTAGGAGCAAATGAATTTAAAGTATCTGCTAATGCTACAAATATGACGTTAGCAACAAGTAGTTCACCTAGTGCCTCTGGTAATACAGTAACCTTTGCAGATCACACAGCAATGAGTGCAGACCAAGGATCAATAACTTATACTATTACAGTTAGAAACGAAGCTAATGACGGTGATGAGACTTATACTAAAACTCAATCTTTTAGTAAATCTAAGCAAGGTAATGTTGGCGCTACTGGAACGGCAGCTAAAACAGTAAATCTAGTGGCTGATGACTACTCTGTTATATACAATACTAGCGGTGCAAGTCCATCTCCAACTTCTGTAGGTCTTACAGCTAGTGCTCAAAACTTTAATAATCCTAAATTTATTTTTAAAAAGGATGGTAGTAATGCTAGTAATATATCTTCTACTAGTACTTTAAGTTTATCTACAAATGGAAGCGGAATAAATTTACCTAATACGATAAGTTCAACTACAAAAAGTACTTATCTTGTTGAAGTGTATGAATCAGCAGATACTAATACTGTAGTTGCAACTGACTCTATAGATATTATACAATTAAGAACAGCATCAAATGGCGCAACTGGAGCTGCTGCAGATAACATAGTTAATATTATTATGTCTAACGAAGCTCATGTATTCCCTGCTGAAAATACTGGAACAAATAATATTGTATATACAGGATCAGGAACTAGTTTTGAACTGTTTAGAGGCAGTACAGCACTCACTGCTACAACAGGCACAGTTGATGCTGCAAATGAGTTTAAAGTAACTTCAAGTGTTACGGGAATAACAGTAGGATCATCTTCTACAAGCAATAATACATTTACATTTGGAGATCATTCTTCATGGACATCTTCTAGTGATTCATTAGTTATAACTTATACTATAACAATTAGAAATGAAGCAAATAATGGTAATGAAACTTATACTAAAGTTCAATCATTAAGCCTTTCAAGAGTAGGTACTCAAGGTGCTCAAGGTGCTCAAGGCATCCCTACAACCATACAAAGTGATAACTGGACTTTTGGCACAGACACATCTCCTGACGCTAGTAGTACGGGTGAAGCAGTATTCTTGTTTTACGAAGCAACATTCGACACCTATTATGCCCAAACGGGTGGTGCTTGGTCTTCCAATCTTACCCACATCAGAATGTATAAAAACTCAAATGCTGGTACAGATTATCTAAATGACCTAACGGCTCGTCCAGTAGGTAGCCTTCTAACCTTCTCGCAAGGTGATAGCTGGCTAATAGCTAAGATTACTTCAACACCCACTGAAGCATTTGGTATGATTGAGTTTGAAGTTTCTGTTGAGGAATATGGTGGAGAAATCAATTTAGGTTCATATGCGGTTGGCTGGAACCCCAAGGGGGCAGATGGCGAACAAGGTGCAGATGGAACTATTGTTACTATAAATGGTGCAGAAATATTTATTGATACTAATCCAAAAAATAATAACGATGCGGATTATATAAAGTCTAGTGTGTATACCGGAGTAGACAAATCTAGCTCTTGGGGTGGTCCTGCTGTTCCTTACAAAGTATTTACTGATCCTAATATAACAATTACAGGTACTTATACTGTTGTTCCTGAAAGCACAAGCAATGCTAACGACCCCAGTGGCGCAGGAATGTACTTAAGAAAGTCAGGTGGGTCATATTATGATAGAGTTCCTCAAAATGGAAGCTGGGCAGATGCAGAGGCGCTTTTAATACAAAGAACTGATGTTAATGGAACTAATTACGCAACTCAACTTGATGCATTAGTTGCGGGAGATTTTATTTTAGTAGAAATTAGTAGTAGTAATTTTGGTCTTTACTATATTGATTCTGTTAATACTACCCCAGCGCCTGTATTTTTAAATGTAACACTAGTACAAAGTCAAGGTACATTTGCAATTGCTAACAATAGCAACCTTACTATTACTACTCATGTTCGCAACTATACAGTTAACAATGCTAATTTAACTGATGCATTTTTACAGGCTAACTCGCAATTAGGTGCAATGTCAAATATACCTGTTAGATCAGCAGTATGGGCAAAATTTCAACAGACTAATGCAAATGGAGTCGATAACTCTAATAATTATAGTTATAGGTCTTGGGATGCTGCTAATTCAACTTGGTCTAATCATTCAGCAGAAATTGGAGGAATTGATACTCCTCTTTTTGCTCATGATTTAATAAGCGAAGAAGCTTTTCTTACTAAGGTAAATGCTGTTAAAATTAATGTTGACAGATTACAAATAAATAATTCTGTTGCGTTAGAAGATGGGGGTGCATGGAGGGTAAATAAAGGTACTCCTGACGATGATGCTATTAATGGTATTTTCGTTGGAAACCCTCAAACTAATTCTAATGGAGTTAATCATGACTTTGCAATTGTATCTACTGGTGGTGCAGGTTCAAGCAATACTCATGGAGTTAAATTTACAGAGTCAGAAACAAAGCTTATAAATCCTGATATTTACCTTGGTACTACAAATACTTCTTTTCAAAATAGTCACGAAAATACAGGAACTAGTGTTTTAAATGTTAGTGCAGCAGGAATAGGTAGTTATAACTCTAGCACAGGTATTGGTAGTAAATCTATAACTTTATCAATAGTTGGTTCAGGCGGTGGCGGTGCTGCAGCTGACAGTCAACAAACAGGTGCAGCTTCAGGTGGTTCTAGCTCTTACACAATCTATAATAACGGATCCGCAATATTTACTAACACTGTATCAAGCGGTGCTGCAGGTACAGGTTTTGGAGCTGCTAAAACAGATGGAGATGCTGGTGAAAATTCTCAATTTGGTATAGGTGGTTCTGGAGGTGGTAATTATGGCGCAGGTGGAACTGGTTCTAAAGGTGCTGGAGGCGGTGGCGGCGGTGGTCGAGATGCTTCTGCTTGGACTAGTTCTCGAAAAGGTGGCGGAGGCGGTAACGCAGGTCAATCTGGTGTTTTTACTCATGATTTAACATCTTATGCTGGTCCTTTTACAATATCATTTAGTTTAGCTGCAGGAGGCGCTGGAGGTACTGGGAGCCGTGGTAACGGTGGACGCGGAGGTGGTGGCTATGCCACTTATTCCGTTGAAACTGATACACTTAAAAAGATGGATTTAAAGCCATTTGGTGTAAAAGCATTTGTTAATTTTAATGGTAGTGGTAGTAATAGTTCAACCGCTACAATAAGAGATTCTGGTAATATTGCGAGTGTTTACAAAATAGTAAACGGAATTTTTGTAGTTACTTTTTCAAATGCAATGCCAAATTCTAATTATGGTGTAACTTATGGCGCAGGGTCTTCAACTGCTGTCAGTGCTGGTAATGGTACAACTTGTGACTTATATTCAAAAACTTCAACAGGTTTTTCAGTCGCTGTAACTGACCCGACCGACAACAATTTAGTTAGCCCTCATACTATAATGTTTACTATAGTTGGATCAGATTAAAAAAAAAAAGGGAAAATAAATGACAATAGCAATGGAACGAATTTTACAGTGGCAAATTATGCCTCGTTTAATGATGTTAGCTGTTACAGTTTTAACGTATCAATCTGTACATTGGTATATGTCGCTAACAGATCCTACAATACAACAAAGTGGCTTAGTTTCAGTGTGCATGGGCGCACTAACAGGCTGCTTTGCTGTATGGCTTGGTAATGAAAAACATAAAGGACATTAAGATGAGTTTTAAATTAAGTAAAAGAAGTTTAGACAAGTTAGAAGGCGTTAATCATAACTTGGTTAATGTTGTACACAAAGCTATACAACTTACTAAAGTAGACTTTGGTGTTGTGTACGGGCTTAGAACACTTGAAGAGCAAAAGAAGCTTGTTGCTGCAGGTAAGTCTCAAACATTAAAATCAAAACACCTTGACGGTAATGCTGTAGACCTTATGGCTTACGTAGACGGTAAAGGTTGTTGGGAACTTAATGTTTATGATGACCTTGCAGACGCTATGAAGGAAGCTGCTGTTTCAGAAGGTGTTCCAATACGTTGGGGAGCTGCTTGGCATATTCCTGACATTCGCTCTTGGGAAGGTACAGCAGAGGCTGCTATGATGTCTTATATTGATACTCGAAGATCACAAAACAGGCGTCCATTTATTGATGGTCCTCACTTTGAATTAGCTTCATGATAGGGCAAATTTTAGGTGCTGTTGGTGGTTTAGCTACTACTTACCTAGATGGTAAAGTTGCTGTACAAAAGGCTAACGCAGAAATTAAAGTTAAACAAGCTACAGGTGAAATTGATTGGGATATTGAAGCAATTAAAGCTACTCAAAACTCGTGGAAAGACGAGTGGATTACTTTATTATTTTCAATACCTTTAATTTTAGCTTTTTGTGGTGATTGGGGTAATATTATTGTTGCTCAAGGCTTTGCTGCCCTTGAAGCTATGCCAGCGTGGTATCAATATTCTCTTGGAGGTATTGTTAGTGCTAGCATTGGTATGCGAGGTGTTAGTAAGTTTTTTGGCAAAAAGTAAATACCTGACGTTTAAGAATAAAAGATAACAAAGAGACAGATTAAACATCTGACAGTCTCTATTCAGAGGAAGCCCTTCGGGGCTTCTTCACAATACCTGACGTTTAAGAATAACCGCTAGGTTTATTTATAATATACTTTAAAGTATACCTTAAAGTTTATTTTAATGTATATTGTTTTTATTAATAGAAAGAAATCGTTATGGCTCAAAAGAAAGACTCACGACTTACTCGTGCTGGAGTCTCTGGCTTTAATAAGCCTAAACGTACTCCTAACCATCCAACTAAGTCTCATATTGTTGTGGCTAAGTCTGGTGATACAATTAAAACTATTAGATTCGGTTCTCAGGGAGCAGTAGGTTCCCCTAAAAAAGCAAATGAATCTGATAAATATAAATCTCGTAGATTAGCTTGGAAAGCTCGTCATGCTACTAATATAGCCAAAGGCAAAATGTCTGCTGCATATTGGGCGAATAAAGTAAAGTGGTAAAGGAAAATAAATAATGGCACAGTTAACTAAACCAACCAAAAGTGTTAAAAGGTCTGTTGCCGATCCAAGTGCAAGTTATCATTCTATGAAACCACTTTGGAAACGGTCAAGGGCGGTTCTGCAAGGACAAGATAACGTTAAAGCACACGATGAGTATTTAGAACCGGAATATAAAAACTTACTTATTCCTTTTTCACCTAGCATGAGCCAACGACAGTATGACTTTTATCGATCAGAGTCAGAACTTCCAGGTTTGACAGCTCAATACTGTAAAGTACTTATTAGTGCTTTATTACGTAAAGACTCTCATTTAGAACTTCCAGAAGAACTACCAGATGATGCTAAACAATGGTTAAAGAATGATTTTACACTAGACGGTAGATCGCTATTTAACTTTCTTGATAATGCTCTTTGGGAAGAACTTCAAACATCAAGGTCTTGGGTTTATGTAGATAGACCACAGGTTAGCGAACAAGAGTATGACAATTTAACTCCTGAAGAACGAGCTATGATTAAGCCGTATCCAGTAGTAATTGAAGCTGAAAACGTTATTAACATTCAGTTGTCTACTCACCCTATTACACGGCAAAAGACTTTAACTCGTTGGGTTACTCGTTACTTAGTAGAAAAATACAAACCAGAAAATCCTTGGCACCCTGATTATGTAGACACAGTCTGTGATCACTACATTGATGAATCAGGTCGTCTTGTGTTAGACTACTATGAACATCCAGATACTAACAACGAAATTAAAGTTCTTAATGGTGATATATCTCAAGACTATAAAGAATCAGTTAGCGAAATAGGCTTTACAAAAGTTAATACAGTTTATCCAACTATGTTTGGTGAACGCTTAATGCGTATTCCTGCTTGGCCTCTTAACGGCCAATATGAACCAGTTGAACCTGTTCTTATGCCGCTAGTTGATCGTGAAGTTTCTCTCTATAACAAAGTATCGAGACGAAACCATTTGCTTTACGGTGCTGCTACTTATACCCCTGTTGTACAATCAGATATGACAGACGAGGAATTTGACGACATCGTAAACGCAGGGTTAGGTACTTGGCTTAGAGTTCGTAAAGACGAATCTATTACTGTACTTGAAACTCCTACGTCAGCTTTAGGCGACATGGAAAAAGCTATTCAAGGTACAGTCGAAGAAATGGCTAAGATGGGTATTCGTATGCTTTCACCGGAGCAAGCAGCTTCAGGTGTAGCACTAGAAATCCGTAATGCTTCTCAGACAGCGCAGCTAGGTACACTTAACGCTAAAGTCTCAGGTACTATTCGCGAAGTAATGGCATTTATGCTTAACTGGTATTACAACACTATGTATACAGGTGATGACTTAGAATTCCAAATGTCTAGTGACTTTTCTCCTATTGTAGGTGGTGAAGGTGCTATGCGCCTTGTTTCTGAGTGGTATCAATCAGGGATTATTAGCCGTTCAACTTGGATTAACATTGCTAAGTACAATGACTTCTTACCCGCTGACTATAGTGATGAAGAAGCAATTGAAGAAATACAAACTGATCCGTTAGCAGTTCAAACTAGCGCTGATCCACAGATAGATATTGAAGAATAGTTATGAATTATTTACAGGTACTAACAAACAATTACTTACAAATCGTAGTTGGCCTTATAGTATTTTATGTAGGGCTTAAAATGTTTTCCGGAGGAATGAAGTCAATAGGTAACGTAGACCATTTAAATTGGTTTATTGCTAACCCGATTTATATGTTTTTTGGAGCAATTATAATGACACTGCTTTGGCAGTCGTCTTCTCTTTCTACTACTGCAATTATTGCGTTAGTGGCTTCAGGGGTCGTCCCTTTACCTGCTGCTGTAGCAGCGGTACTAGGAGCAAACATTGGAACTACAGGAACTATTTGGCTAGCAGGTTTGCTAGTATCTGACGGAATGCCCAAGGGTGATACGCTAAGAATAGCAATAGCTCATACAGGCTTAAATTTATTAATGGCACTTACAATGTTACCTTTTGTACATCACATTGCAAGGTTTCTATCAAAATTTTAAACATTTTACTACTCAGAGGAGTACTAAATGGATATCAATTTAAAACTTTATGATCGTATTGTTGATCATATGACTGACGTAAGATTATACGAAGAAGGCGTACAGTTACAAAACAGACGTATTATGCGTAGGCATAGGAAGCGTTTAAGAGACATTCTTTCAGAGAGACTAACTAATGATGTTACTCCTGAAGTAAATCGCTTTGGTCGAGAAATGTTAACTCATCAAACTAGTTCTTTAAAAGAATTTTCAACGTCTCAACTGGACTTTCATTCGGACAATCTAAACAAAGAACTAAATAAATTTTATAAGGTTTCAAAGCCACGTAGTAAAGAATTACTTGCTGAAATAACTGGATCAAACATTAAAGGTGTTAAAACAGTTACTCAAAATATGAAAAACATTTCATCAGGTGAACTTGTTAGAATACAATCTAAAGTAAAAGCAGGACTTGCTAAAGGCGAAGCACCTAAAGATATTATTAACAACGTGCTTAAAACTACTAAGCTTACTGAACATCAGGCTAAAACTTTAACTAGAACTTCTATAACTAGTACTCAAACAGCAGCTTTAAATAAAGTTGTAGAAGCAAATTCTCATGTAGTTAAAGGCTATGTATTTACTGCTGTGCTTGATAGCCGTACTAGCCCTATTTGTTCTTATCATAATGGAAAGATTTACGATGTTAGCGATAGACGCTTTACTCCTCCTTTGCATTGGAATTGTCGTAGTTCTTTGGTGCCTGTATTAAAATCTAAAGAAGAGCTTCAAAAAGAAACCACTAATAGACTTAATAAAACAAACCTTGCTAAAAAGAAAGAAGAATCGCTTTCAGGTGTTGCACCTAAAGTAGAATCTTACGGAGCATGGTTAAAACGTCAAGCTTATGATATTCAAGCTAAACTTCTTGGAGGAATGGACCAAGCTAATTTATTTAGACAAGGAAGGCTTAAGGCTGAACAGTATGTTACACCTAAAGGTAAAGCATTGTCTATTCAAGCTTTGAGAAATAAAGCTACTAATGCTACTGCTATATTTGCACCTAAACAAAAACTTAGAGAGCAAGCAGTAGATATTCAAGCTAAACGCCCTAGTTCTATGCTACGCTCACCAGAACAGAAAGCTTTAGTAAGGCAAATGTTTTTACTTGATGCTGATGATTACTCTAAAACTATGTCTTTAACAGACTATAAAGGTACTAGTCTTGCAGGTAAAACTGCTTCAAGGCGCAGAGTAGGTAACGAGTTTGATGAACGTAACTTTAGCGCTGACCCGTTAACAGGTGAAATTAAAAACAATAACATTTATGATCCTGATTTTAACTTGTATCAAGAACGTATTGACTTTATGCGTAATTCTAAACTTCTTAAACAAGATGAAAAAGATTTTATTGAAAGCATTGCTGCAGGATTAGATGACAAAGTTTCAGTTAATCAACAAACTGTTGTAATTGAAAACTTAAGAGTTGTATTTGAACGTTATGCTAAAGATAAAAAACCTTGGAATGATGTTTCGGCTGTATTAAGAGCAGAAAATAGATTTGCTGTTCAAAACGTTTCTAGGCTGTTAGATACACGATCTCGTAAGCGTTCTGAAATGTTTGTTAGTTATTTATCTCAAGACAAACCTCAAGTTCAAATTATGGGTAAGTATTATACTTTTGAAAACCTAATTGATAGCCAGCTAAAAGATCAAAGATTTATTGATGCATGGCGTAGAACTGAAGGTAAAAAATTAGCTACTAAAATGTTCTTTAAAGGCAGAGCGCCATTAAGAATTTATTTTAAAAAGTTCACTGATAAATATCCTAATAAAAAACGACTTATTAAGCAATTAAAAAAAGATTCTGGTTTTGCTAAACTTTTAAAATTACAAAAGCTAGTAACTGAACCTTCTGACTCTTTGATTACTAAGTTAGCTGCTCGTAATAGAGAGACTATACGTAGACTTTTAGATGCTGAGTTTTTAATTATAAACAAAAAACCTACTTCTAAATTATTTGATGAAAAAGCTTTAGATAGTTTAACTAATATTGCTAAACTAGTTGCATCAGGGCAATCTACTGATTATGATACTTTAGCTATTAATATAGGAAAAAGATTTTCTAAAGATTTTGAGAATATCATACCCTTTACTAAACATACTTTGCAAGACTTTCATAAAGAAGGATCTAAAATACTTGACTTTATGGTAGATCAAGGCCTTATTAAAGTTCAATTTAGAGGTAAGACTCGAAGAGGTGTTTTAGATTTAGATACAGGTAGAGCTTCAGGTGGTTGGGCAGATAGCATTTCTAGAGAAGTAATTGTTGTAGATAAGACTTTACTTAAACTTCAAGAAGCAGAACGTAAAGTAACTATTGCTAGAAGACTTGGAACTGTTTACGATAGAGATCGACTTTATGTAAAAGCTAACAAAAAGACATATGTAGATGCCAGAGGTAATGAAACAGGGGTACCTTTAATCTCTAGAGATAAATTTCCAGATTACGATCCTAAACAAATTGATCGTGAGATGGCTCAAATGCTTAATCATGTAATGGATGTTGAATATGGAGTTGATAACGAGTTCTTCGGGTTTATGGACGATATTGCTAGATTCAGAGATCCTAGAGGGAGATCTAAGTACTATGACAGTATTAATGAGTTTCGTCATGAAATTTTAAATCGAGGAGAACAAGGTTATGGACTTATGTCTACTGCTAAGTATCATGCTCAAAGAGGGAAAAACTTTAGGACTCAAGCGTTTATTGATTCTAGGGGGCGAGTATATCACAGAGGATATCTTACACCTACGGGCGGCGAACTAGTTAGACCTTTTCTTAATTCAGGTAAAGCTGTTAATATGAGCACTGAAGCTTTAGATGAACTTAGAATTCAAATGGGAGCTTTAATCGGTCCAGGAACTGAAGCACTTACTCAAGCAGGTCGTAATGCTATATTTAAACGTAATGAATCTAAGATTATTGAGCTAGGTAACATTATGATGTCTAAAACTCAAAGAGACAGACGTCTAAGAGAGTTTCTTGAACATCCGTTAATACGGGGTTTAGAAGGGCCAGAAGTACCTAAGATGGGTAGAATGGCAATTGAATATGCTAGAATAAATAAACACCTTAAACAAGACAAACCTCTTACTAGTTATAAAACAAAACTTATGATTGAAAATGATGCCTCATCCAGTGGAGCTCAGATCATCGGGCTTTCTACAGGCGACAGGGCAGTATCGCAAGCTTCAAATGTTTTAGCTACAACTCAAAAAAACCGTCTTTATGACTTAGTTGCAATGGATACAGTAAATGACCCAGAATTTCTTAAAATACCTGCACTCAGAGATGCTAATCTTACATGGGAAGATCTTGCTAAAGCAGCCAAAGCTCAAAACATGGTATCATTTTATGGCGCTGGAGCTGCTACGAAAACCGCTAACGTGGCTAATAAGTTGTCTAAAGTACTTGACGAAAAAGGCTTTATAACAGTTACTAAAGATAATCTAGGTACTAACCTTAGAGTTGTTGACGGTAAAATTAAAGTAGCCGAACGATTAGGTGCAACAGGTACAGTAGAAGAACTTAAAAGTTTTCGCAGCGAACTCTTAGAGTTAATTAATAAAAACGAACCTGTTGGTCGTACACTATTAAAACAAGCTCAAGATATACACCCTGATGTTGGTGACTTTGTTAATAAGCTTACTAATGCTCGCAGGGGTATTATTGGGCCAAAAGAGTTCTCAGAAATATCTAGAATTATGTCTAAAAATCTTGCTGATAGAGCACCTGTTACTGATAATTTTATTAATTATTGGAAACAAGTTGCTAAAGCCTACGTTGAAGAAACTCAAAAAGTTGATATTCCGTGGGTTACATTTGATGGCAAGATAATGACACAAAGATACCGTCCTAAAATTCAAGAGCGTATTGAATTTAGAGATCCGGTTACAAACAGAAAAATATCTAACATATACGAATCCAGCGCTGAAGACGGAAAGCTTTTAGGTAAAGGCTCTCTTAATGATGCTAGGATTGGATTAGGTGTTAATGGAAACCACAGTAACGATGCTGTTATAGTTAGGCGCTTTCATTTATGGGCGCGTAAAAATAACGTAGACAGTGGAACAATTCACGATGCTTTCTTTACTAATATAGGTGAAGCAAGACGTGCAAAAGATGCTTTAAGGACCATCTATGCAGATGCCCTAGAAGGCGATACTATAAGAAAAACCCTTAGAGAAATGCGCAGACAAGGAATGTCTTATAGAACTTACCAAAGGCTTCTTAAAGAAGCTAAAGATCAGGGTCTTATTGACCCTCCTAATAAAATAACAAGAAAAGACATACTAGCACCGCTCAAAGACGGGCAGGACTGGTATGGTATCGGGCCATAGTTATTTGTAATAGCCTATGACCTTTTTAGATTCTGTGAATCAAAATTAAACATTAACCTCAAGCTGTGCTTGAAAGGAAAATATTATGAGTGAAGAAAATACAGTAGTTGAAGAAGAAGTAACTGCAACAGAGTCCAATGAGACTAATGAACAAGAAAATGTTCAGGAGGAAACATCTGAAACGGTTGATCCAATTGAACAAGAGGTTGCCAATAGACTTTCTAAAATGAAGTCTAATGTTGACCGCATGGCTAAAGAGCGAGACGAGGCTCTTAAGAAAGCTGCTGAAATCGAACAACAACAAAAACAAGAAACGATGAAGCGGCTCGAAGAAGAAGGAAAACTTCAAGAACTATCAGAAATGAAAATTGCTGATCTTGAAGCTAAACTAAAAGTCTACGAAGAAGAGAATACTAAGTTAAATCGAGATAGCGTTGTTAACTCATTGCTTGGTAGTTTAGATTTCCGCAATGATCGTAGTCGTCAACTAGCTTACCGTGATATTGTTGAGCAACTTGTTCAGAATGACAACGGTAGTTGGGTTCATAAGTCAGGCACTACTATTCAAGACTTTATTACCTCTTACTCAGATAATGAAGATAACTCATTCCTGTTTCGAGTTAAAGCTAACTCAGGAGCGGGTACAGCGGCACCAGCAGGTGTCTCAAACACTAATGAAAACAAACCACTTAGTGAGATGTCAACACAAGAAGTGTTAAATCTTGCTGCCAAAGGGCAACTAGGTAGTTTTAATTATTAATAAGATAGTTATATACAAGGAAATATAAAATGGCTATTACAAATACAGACTTTCAAAACGTAGCGTTGGCTATCTCTGCTTACGCAGATGAAGCATACACAACTGAAAAGAAACTAAATTCTTCAGGTATTGTAGGGCAACGTGACGATATTAATGCTAACGGCGAATCTTTTATTGGTCAGTTCCGTTACTACAAGCCACTTTCAGCTAACATCAACGTTCCATCGCTGTCAAGTGCAACAGATGGTACTTACACTGATATCACAACTGACATTGCAGATTACGTTAAAACTGTTCGTACATTTGGTGCGCAACAAGTTAATTTGCAAGAAGTAGTTTCACGCCAAGATGGTCTTGCCAAAATTGCTCGTGACTTTGCACAAGTACGCGGTGATGACGAAGGTAATGCTTTGTTGTCTTGCCTTAAAGGTGTAGCACTTAGCGAAGTTACTCTTGGTGACAAAGGTGGTTCAGGCGCAGGTGGTTACATTGCATTTGACACAAATGGCGATGCTGCTAACACTGGTCACTTTGTAGACATTAACGCACTTGGTGAATTTGGTGCTGCTGCAACAGGCGCATCTGATCAGCGTGCTTTGTTTGACTCAACTGCTACGGGTGCTGCTCGTGGTGAACGTTTGTTTAAAGCGTTGGGTATGGGTTTCAAAGACTACGAACCTGACTTTATGTATCTCGTAACTTCACCTGAAACAATGGCTGAAATGCGTGCTGCTAACTTGGTAGACGAAACTCGTGTACAAGATGGCAACCTTGAGTTCCAAACCGTGTTTGGTGGAAAATTCCGTTTGGTTATGACTCGTGCAAACCAAATGATTTCAGGTGCTGCTTCAGGCGACTTGAATGCTCGTTCAACTAAGTGTTCTTTCTTGATTAAACCAGCTTCAATTACTTCTGCTCCTGTAAATGTTCCAACTCCTGTTGAAGTAGACCGTAATGCGGCTTCTTACACTGGTGGCGGTTCAACTAATATTTGGTATCGTTACGGCTTTATCATGCACCCAATGGGCTATGACTGGTCAGGCGCAACTAACGCATTTGCTACAAACGCAACTTATGCTGCTTCTGCATCTTGGACTCGTAAAATGAGCGCACTGAACTTGGGCATTTTGCCAGTCTTCCACTCATAATAAGTTAGGAGGGACTAATGGCTTTAGTTCTAAATACTAATAGTTATGTTGCCGTTGCTGCTGCAGATACTTATTTTGAGACTCGCATCGATAGTGCTAATTGGACTACCGCAGCAGAGGCTTTAAAAGAAGATGCATTAGTAACAGCTACACAGCTTATAGACAATCGTTCTTGGATTGGTTCTGCTGTTAGTTCTTCCCAAGCTCTGGCATGGCCTCGTAAAAATACTTCTCATTATAATCCTAGATTAAACTTAGAAGTTAAATTTACAGAGTCAGAAATTCCTAATGCAGTTAAAATTGCTGTTTATGAACAAGCATTGCATCTGTTAAACAATGAAGATTTGTTAGCACAAACTACTCAAACTTTTGAGAGTATTTCTATTGGAAGTATTAGCTTGTCTGATACTAATGGAGATGTTACAAGAACTTCAATTACACCAAGTATTGTAATTAAACCTTTACGTCATCTTATTCGGAGAGGCGTTGAAGGTATGGGTTCTTCTTGGTGGAGGGCTAACTAATGTCTTTATCAGCAAAAGTAACAGCTGCTGTTAATAAAGCTTTTGATAGAACAGGAGATCTTGTTAAGACTGCTACACTATCAACTAAAGCAGTTACAAGCTATGATTTTGCTACTGATGATACCGTTAGTACTACTACTTCTGCTACAGTATCAGTTATAATTGAGTCTTCAGAAAGACCTGCAGGAGATGGCTTTAATTATAAAGCTATTCTAAAATCAGGCGTTGATTTATCAGTTTATGATACACTCACTGTAGGGTCAGTAGTTTACAATATAACAGATCACACTGATAACGACTTCACTATTGAAGCCACTTTGACAAAGGAACCTTAAAATGTTTCACAATATCTTAGCGGATGTTAATAGTGTTTTTGCCTCATCAGCTTGGACAAGTAATAACATAGCGATGTATCCTGAAAACTATCAGGGTTCAATTTCAAACAGTAATGAATTTTGTCGATTTAATATTCTTCCTAGTGCTTCAGATCATTTAGCTTATGGCGGTGATAAAAGCCTTTCAGGTTTATTAATTGTTAGAATATTTGTTAAAGCAGGTGAGGGACAAACCCGAATTATGCAATTATCAGATATACTTGACAATTCATTTGAAAATAAAATTTTAACTAATAAGACAGAGTTTGGAAAATCTTATTTAAATGTAGAAGGGCTAGACCCAGCTAATCAGTCGCTTTATAGCGCACAATATATAATACCATTTAAAATATACGGAGAATAACAAATGGCTCATATTTCATCTTTGAGTTCAGGTATTTTTTCATACCTAGACTTTCATGCGGCAACACCTGCTGCATCTGTAGACACAGCAGCAGAGTATGCAGGTTTGTTTGTAACAGCAAACGCTTCTGCTATTTCACGAATTCCATCAGTACGTGAGTTTCCATCAATTGGTACTCCTGCTAACATCGTAAACGTGCCTGTTTATGGACAAAACACTTCATCACAGGTACAAGGGCAATCTGATGCTCCCACACTTGAAGTTACTGTAAACTACGTGCCAGAAGACATGGACGCTTTCCACGCTCTTATTGGTACACAAGGCGCATTCCGCTTTATGATGTGTTCACAAGCAACTACACTTGCAGCTAGCTTGGCTACTGGAACTACAGCGTTATCTTATGGTAACACAGAATTTTACTTTACAGGTAAAATGGAAGCTATCCTTGTAAATCCTGCTTTGACAGACTCTACAACCGCTACGGTTACTATGTCAACTCAGTCTGATTTCTTTGGACCAGTAACACTACCATAAATTAAAAATACTTTGGAAGCCTCTTAGCGGGGGCTTCCTTAACTTATTAGAAAGATATAGTATGACAGACAAACCGTTTAGTAAGACGTTTGTAATGCGAACTACCTTTAGGCATATGCGCCGAAGTGTAGATATTAGTATTCGTAAGAGTTTTGAGCGCTTTCAAGATTTCGATAGTGACTCAGATATTGGAAAAGAAATTATGGAAACACTATCAGTATTACATACGTGCAGAAAAATGCTTGATGACTTTCAAGCAAACAACCCAAATTTATTTACAGAAAAAGATAAGATTAGTTAGGAAGAAATATGAAACATTTAGTTGGAAAAGTAATTACTAAAAAATTCCCTTTTATGGGAGACGAAGTTGAAGTTCGTCAATTGTCAGTAGGTGAAGTTCTTAAAGTCCAAAACATGATTAAAAAAACTTCTAAGAGCAAAGCTGAAGACTCTCAAACAGAACTCCTTCGTGGTGTAATTAAAATTGCTGTAGTAGGTGCAGAAGACTTAAGTAACGAAGAATTTAGTACTTTCCCTATTGCTGCATTAAACGAATTATCAGAAAATATTCTTGAATTCTCTGGATTATCTGGTGGAAATTCTGAGGGAAACTAACTCAAGAGGATGAAACTCTTTTTGAAATTGCATATCATTTAAAAATGCCTGTGTATGTTTTAAAAGAAGAAATGCCTTATAATGAACTCCTTAGATGGATAGAATTTTTTCATAAAAGACCAATTGGTTGGCAAGAAGACCAACGTACATATTTACTTTTAAAGGCACAAGGTGTTAAAGAATCCGGAGAAAATTTATTTCCTTCTTTAAAAGCTATAAAAGAAAATACAAATAAAAAGCTATTACAAGAACCTGACAGAGCAGTACCTAAAGGCGAATTTCTTAAGAAAATGTTAGCTGCTAGAGATGGTGATAATTTAGACTGGAGACAAAAATAATGTCTATCAAAGTAAATATTGATGTAGCTGATTTTCAAAAAGAAATGAAAAGAATTGAACAAGAAGTTTCAAGTCTTGCTACTGCAAATATACATGAAAAAATAGATTATGCTACTGAACAACTTAAAATAGTTACTCCTGTTGATACTGGTAAAGCTAGACAAGGTTGGGAAAATGAAAAAACTATGTCAGGACCAACTCTAGATACTGGTTTGCTTGTTAAAGAAGCACTAGGGATTGGTAATAAAAAGACACTAGTAGCACTTGCTTTAGGGCTTAACCCCAATGCAAAGCAAGAAGGAAAAATATTTAATAATGTAGACTATATTAGTGTACTAAATAATGGTCATAGTAAACAAGCACCAAAATACTTTATTGAACAAGTGCTAGTTAAAATTGGCATACCAACCCCTGATTAAGAATACTTTGCCCTCTGATGGCTCTCTAATATAAGAGAATCGTTAGGGGGCAATTTTATTAAGGAGGTCCATATGAGTGGAGTAGAAATTAGAGTACGCAGTAACAGTACTCAAGCTAGACAAGATCTAGGTAAGTTACAAAAATCTGTTGGTAATATTGAGCAGTCTACTAAAAGATTACAAAGCGCTTTTAATAAAATAGCTATTGGAGGTGCAGCGTTTTTAAGCCTTGCATCTTTTACAAAAGGCATTACAAGAGCGTCTGACTCTATTACTAACATGGAAAATAAAATTGCTCTTGTTACTGGCAGAGGTAGGGAATTAAACTCTACTTTTCAATCTTTAGCACGAGTATCATCTCAGACACGAGTCTCGTTTAGCACTACGGCAGAAACTTTTAATAGATTTGGTTTAGCCTTAAGAGGAAGCGGCACTAGCGCAAAAGAACTTTTAGATGTTACAAAAACAATTAACCAAGCTGTTACTATTTCTGGTGCTTCTTCTGAGTCTGCTAGAGCAGCCATTGTTCAATTTGGTCAAGGTTTAGCTTCAGGTCAACTTAGAGGGCAAGAACTTAACTCTGTTTTAGAACAAACACCTCGTATTGCTAGAGCTATTGCTGATGGTATTGGTATTCCTTTTGGTCAGCTTAGAGACGCAGCTGCAGAAGGTAAGCTAACAACTGAAGCCGTATTAAAATCTATTCAAAAAGCTGCTCCAGAAATTGCTCAAGAGTTTACTTTAATTGAAAAGACAGTAGATTCAGTTAGTAATGCTTTAAGATTTAGACTTCAAGAAGCGTTATCTTTAATTGCAAGAGAGACTGGCTGGTCTAATATAGTTATTGGAAGTATTGAAAGAGTTACTAATGCATTAAAGTTTTTTACAGACAATGCTAAAATATCTTTTTTATTATATAGAGCAGAAGCTAGAATTTTTATAAATAGTGTTAAAGAGCTATTTGCCCCGTTAACAAGTATATTTAGTATAGATTTTAATCCAGCGACTGCGCAAAAAAATCTTCAAGAAAATTTTGACGCGTTTTTATTAAAAGCTAAAGAGATAATATCATTTGATAAATTTTATGATGAAACTACAAATCAATTTGATTTTTCAAAGTTTTTTAAAGAATTTATTTTGCCAGAAAGTTTTGAAAGCAACTTTAATAAGGCTGGACAAGTTGTTTTAACTTTTGTAAAAAATATTAAAGGCTTATTTAATGAATTATTTGGCGAAGAAATAAAAATAAAAAAAGTTCCAGAATTCGGAGCAAAAATTCTTCCAGCTTCTTTTACATCTCAAGAAGTCGAATCTGAAATAGGTTTATTCGACAAGTTTTTAAATAAAATAACTGAGTTTAGCGGAGAAGCAATAGCTAGGCTTTTAAATTTAACAGAAACTATTGCACCTTTGTTTAAGAGTATTAGCGATACTGTTGCATCAGTAATTTCTTCTATTCAAGCAACTATAAAAGGTTTTGGAAGCTACGAAGGTATCTTAGAGGGAACAACTACAGGTTTAAAAAAGTATTACGCAGAAATAGAAAAAATACTTGGATTAAATGAGAAAAGCAAAAACGCACAAAGTTTCATAGAAGGCCTTGTTCCAGAGGCTAACACAGATCTTTCTGGGAAAATAAGAGATCAAATTGAAAAGATAGAAAGTAATCTTTTTGGACAAGAATTCTTTTTAGAAGCAGGAGTTAAAATTAAAACTCCAGGTAGTATAGAAAAATCTTTTGACTTTTTAGAAGATAATAAATATCTTCTTGCTGCTGCTGCTACAGGGTTGGGTTTAGCAATAACATTCCCTGAAACTACAGGCGCTGCATTACAACTTGCAGCCATTGGTGCGGGTCTTGCTTTTGTTAGCGTCATCCAAGCTGGGTTTAGCAGAGGGCTTCCAGTTCTTCTTGCTATTGGGGGATTTGAACTTTTTATAAAAGGTACTGATTCTGACCAAGAATATCAAGATAAAATTAAAAACTTTTTTAAAGATATTACAATTGATGTTAGAAACATAATAATTGGAGGAGATCAAAAAGGTGCTTCTAGTCTTGTAAATGATCTAAGTGCTTTTCTGGCAGCAGTCGGAGATGGAATTATTGAAGGTATTTTTCCTGGTTTAGATTTTGAAGCAAAATTTGCAGATGCATTTGTAGGAGCTTTAGCTTTTGCAATACCTTTAGCGATGGTTGGTTTTAAACCTGCTAGGTATGTTATTAGTGGACTAGCGGGTGCTCTTTTTGGTAATGACTTAATAGATTTAGGCAAAAAAATTCTTCTTACGTCAATAAAAACAATTTTTAAAGGATTAGTTTTAGGTGAAATATTTTCTTTTACGTTACAGTCCGCAGGATTAGGCGAAAAAGAAGCTGAAGCTTACGGTAAAACTTTATCTGGTGCTTTTGTAGGAGGGCAAACAGGTGCATTATTAGGAACAGGTGTTGCAGGTCCAATAGGCGGTTTAATTGGCGCAATTGGAGGTACTCTTATTGGAGCTATTGCTGGCGCATTTTTGTCACCAGAAGTTCGATCAGCAGCACTTTCTTTTATTGATTACATAGGAAACCTGATTAGTACAACTTTTAAAAGTATTAAAGACTTCTTTACTCCTGCTGAAAAGACAGACGAACAAAAGAAAATACTTGCAGGAAAACAAATTACCACTCTTCAGGAACGCTTAGATAAAGCTAAAGAAAGAGAAGCTGGGTTTGAAGAATCAATTACTAGATTAAAAGATAGACTTAATAATGATTTTGTTGGTGATGACGCTAATGCTCAACAAAGAATTGATCAAATACAAACTCAAATTGATTTATTAAAGATTCCTGAATTAGAAGCAGAGTTAAACCAAGTTACTTCAGAGTTTTCTGATTTTAATACTAATCTATTAATAGCAAATAAAGCTTTTAAGGAAACTGCTGAATCAGTTACTAGTTTTGAAGGCGTTCTTCTTGATTCACTTGTTGCTGCTCAACGTCGCCAAAATAATTTAAATAATATAGCTTCTCCTCACTTTGGGGAGAAGGCATCAGGAGGTATGATTACTGGTGCTGGCGGTCCAAAAGACGATAAAATACCTCACATGTTGTCTAATGGAGAATATGTAGTACAAGCGTCTGCGGTCAAAAAGTTTGGTCCTAGTTTTATGGACGCCTTAAATAAAGGTCAAGTACCTCAATTTAAAAGCGGAGGAGGGCTTGGAGGTCCACAATCAGCTATTTTTGGAGGATTAAGTGCTTCATCTTTGAGTTTAATTCAATTTATGAGCGGAGAAGAAGCAGCTAAACTTAAAGCAATAGCAGGTATTAATTTTACTGGTAAAGATTATTTTGAAAAAGTTATGGGAGACAAAGATAGTGATGTTCTTAACTATTTAAATGAACACGCTCCTGATTTAAGTCCTGCTCTTAACATTAATGTTAAAGATGAAAATTCTTTAAAAGAATTAATAGAGCTAGTTAATAAAGAAACAGGAACAAACCCAAGTAATATTAATGCAATTCAAGAACATCTAATTCGCAGAGGCACACTTAAAAGTACTAAAGATGCATATAATAGCCCTGACGGATTTTACAAAGGATTATCAGTTCTTTCTAAGCAATTAGGAATAGATTTTCCTGAATATGATGGATTAAGAACAATTCCTAAAGCATTAATGACTACTGCAAATCTTGCTAGTGCTGCAATTGGCGGCGGTGGTAGGTGGAAATCTGATCAATACCGTCCACTTGTTAGAGGTTGGGAAAAAGGACTCTATGGACCTAAAGGGGATGACATTACTGGTTTTGGTCCGGAGCTTAGAAAAGCTTTCTTTAATGGTTTGCCGTTAGCACCGGAAGGTGCAGCGTATGGTGCTTCATTTGGTGCGCTTAAAGGTTTAAGTTCAACTATATTAGGAACCTTTAAAGGACTTGGAAATATAGTATTAGGAACAATTAATCGTGATCCAAAAAAATTGTTGTCTGGAGCACTTGGATTTGGTTCAAGTGTTGTTAAAACTGGTTTAGGTTTATCTAGTATACCTGTACAAGCGGCGCTTTATGGGCTACTTGGTGGTACAATGTATACTGCTATGGGTGGCTTAGACTATTTACTTTCTGGTAATAGAACCTATATGGGTAATGCTAGAGATTTAAATATGTTTGAAAAGAAAGCTACTCACGATGATCGTGGTCATCCTATGATAGCACCCTCTAATTACTCAACTATGAGAAGTGGTTTAGATTTTACTGATTTTGATTCGTTTAAAAATAAATTTAGTAAAATAGATTTATCTTTTTTAAATAAAGAACAAAAACGTCAAGCAGCAATAGATGCTTCTGGTTATGATTTAAACTATTTGTTGAGACATTATAACTTAGTTAGAGAATCATTTCAAAGACCCTCTGGACGAGAAAAAGTAGGTCTTCAATCTACTAGCATAGATAATACTTGGCAGGGAAAAGTTATTCCAAAGTATTATGAAACTCTTGATAGCCCTTTTCTAGACATACAAACAAAAGAACCTAAGTTAACAGACAGCCTTGATGAGTTTTTACAAGCGTATAATGTTGGGCTGCATGAATATGGACATGTTAATCAATTTTTAAATATGGCTAAAGAAAATCCAGGTCATGGCAAAACTGATCACGACTATATAAGTTCTTGGCCTTCTAGGATTAATAGAACCGTTTTAGAAGCTGACGCAAATAGCTTTCTAAAACAAACTTCATTAGCTGATATAGAAGATACTCTTAAAACTTTAAGAGCTAGCCAAACTTCTTATATGGCTGGGTCTATGATATCAGGTACGTTAACTCCTGAAGCTTTTAAAGATTCATTAGAAGTAACTGAACTTAAAGAGTTTGAAGAATTTTATGAAGCTTTTTTAGAAGGTAATAAAACAATTGGTGGTAAATCCCAAGCAGCTATAGTAAAATTTCTTTATAATAATTTTGGTCTTAAAGACACAATGAAAAAATCTTTTGAAGCAAATAAATTTGCAACAGGAGGTTATGTAACAGGTGAAGGTGGTCCTACTGACGACAAAATTCCTGCTATGCTTTCTAATAAAGAATTTGTTGTAAATGCAAAACAAACTTCTAAGTTTAGACCTATACTTGAAGCTATTAATAGCGGAATGGTTGCAGGATTTCAACAAGGCACAGGCAACTCTCGTTTAAATATACCTGTGGGTAACATGGCAGCTGTAGAACCTAAACTAAAGCTTAGTCCTTTAGAACAGCAATTAAAAGGAGTTCAAGAAGAAATAGATCATTGGGAAAATAAACTTAAAGACGCCAAAAAAACAACTGCAAAAGCTAATGGTGATATTGAAGTACTGAATGATTCTCTTGGAGCTCAAGCCTTAATTAACGAAAGATTAATTCCTTTACAAAATGAAGAGATTGCTCTTAAAAAGGAAATAGAAATAGCAGCTAAAGGAGCAAATAAAGCTGTAGATGGAGTTGCAAAAGCTATTAAAGGACTAACTTTATCTGCAAGAGAAATGGCATTAGGTGCAACTTTTGCTCAAGGCATAAAAGATGATTTCCAAACAGGATTTAGAGAAGCTTTGCAAACTGGCGACTTTATGCAAATTGACTTAATAGATAGCTTTACTAAAAATTATTTAAATTCTTTTAGCCAAGGTTTTACAGATAGTTTATTTGGCACTATAGAAGAAGATAAAGGAGAATATACTTCTACAGGTATGATGGGTCAACTACAAAAATTAGGTGGTGGTGCAGCTAGCTTTGGAGGTGAAGCTTCTCCTATGGCTAAAGAAGGCGAAGAACTTACTTCTCCTTTATTTGGTGAAGGTGGTCTTTTTGGTAGTATAATTAGTTCTATTAAAAACGGTGTCCAAGGGTTAACAGCTGATACTGGTGACGGTGGAGGTCTATTAGGTATGATAGGTAAAATTCCTGATTTTTTTGGGGGGTTAGGTAAGTCGTTAAAATTAGGACTTGACTCATTACTTAAACCTCAAGGCGGTTCAGGCGGTTCAGGCGGTGCCAGTGGCGGCGGCTGGCTGGGTTTAATTTCTACAGGGTTAAGTCTATTTATGAATAACGGAGGTATAGTACCTTCAACTCCTTACTCTAAAGCAGGGGTAGATAGTGTTCCAGCAATGTTAACTCCAGGAGAATTAGTTGTTCCAGCTAATAAAGTTAAGTCATATCAAGACAATACCAGTAAGCAACAAAACGTAGTTAACTTGTCAATTAGTGGTGACGTATCTCGCCAAACAAGACAAGAAATTATTAAAATGCTACCTACTATTTCTGCAGGGGTTAATGCAACCAACAAAGAAAATAACTACAAAGGTAGATAACTATAGGGTCACTCTTCGGAGTGGCCTTTTTTATCAAAAAAGTCAGCTAAAAAAGTGAGAAAAACAACGCATCTATAATGAACTAATAAGTTCAGTAAACCAAGTGGAAACCAGAGAGGAAATCCAAATGAAAACTTTTATCGCATCTATCATTACTACTATTGCACTTACTACTGCCGCTTCTGCTGGAATATGCAGCTGGGTTGAAAGAGTTGACATTGCTGGCTCTGTTAAAAGTTCAGCTGTGTTATCCGGCGGCATTGCCTTATTAGCTACCGGAAATCCTGCTATTGCAGTTGTTAACGGCGCAGTTACTGGTGCTGTTGTTGGTGGCAGTCTTTTAGCCGTAGATGGTACGTGCTATGTTTTTGACGAGTACGATGTTGCAGAAAACACTTCCGAGTTTGTATCTGATACTTACGCGTCTGCTTCAAACTTAGCGTCCGACACTTACGGAAAACTTGCTAACTATTTCTATAATGAAAATAGTGAAGTTTAATATTCGAAAGTAGGCGGCTTCGGTCGCTTAATAAACCAAGTGGAAACTAAAAATGAATATAGTAATTGATTCAACTTTTGCAGTATTATTTGGAATAGTATTGCGATTTATAATTGTTATTTTGTTTATGATAACAATTGGAAAAGTGTTTAAAATAAAAAACACTCCTTCTTTACCACCTATACTTGGCGCTATTGCTATAGTATATTATTTTTCATTAGATGAAGAATATGCTCATTTAGAGTATATAAATGGTTTTGTAATAACAGGTTTGTTTTTACCTGAATTACTTCGAGCTACTTCATCTTTAATTACAACATCAACCAAGAGGAAAAAAATATGACTGTTGTTTTAAGACTATATAGAGGCACAACTCGCGCCGAAGCTCAACAACTGCTTGAGGGTAAACAAGTACGTTCTATAACTCATTGGTGTGAGTCATATGAAAAAGCTGCTATGTACTCTAAAGGTGCAGTAGTATGCTTAGTCTTTGATGAGGTACCTCCTCATTTGGTGACTGTACAGAGTTTGTGTGAAGGGGATAGTATTCACGGTACGTTTACTGAATACAAACCTACTAAAGACTTTTTTGAGTCTTATTTGCATTGTTGGGCAGAAGACGATTCTTACGTCACCTTTACGGGTGGCGATAAGAAAACTATTGTTGAAATTGAATCTGCGATGGGGGTATAGATGGAAAGTTGGGGAAAACATTTGTTAGCTGTTTATCAACCTTGGTCTGATGAAGATATCTTGCAAGAGATAGAACATTGGAAAGATAAAATAGAATATACAGATGCGTATGATTCTGTTTCTAAATATCGTTCTAAGCTTGATGAGTTAAGATTAGTTCAATACTTCCGCACTGAAGAGGAAAAAGAAAATGGTTGAGGCTGTAATAATACTTACGATTGTAACAACATCTTTGCTTCTTGCTATTAGTTTTGCCGGAATCATTACAGCAGGGATAATGTTTGGTATTCAGCATTTAATAAAGGAAAACAAATAATGGCTAAATGGTATTCTGATAAGATGCGAATTCATCACGAAACTTGTAAAACTAAAGATTACAAGGTATATCATTTTTTCTATACTGGCAACACACAAGGCTGGTATGGAAAAAGCCCTCGTTGGGGTTATGTAGGTATTTGCCCTTATAACACTGATGATGATATTATTCAACGCTATATACTAGAATTACGTGAAGTAAATTTAGGGCTTAGATCTAAGAAAAGATTTGTTCTTCAAATGTTAGAAAAGTTTTGGAGAAAAGAACAAATAGGTTTACAAGTATTACATAAAGGTCTTTCTCGCAAAGAAGCCTTAGATATGGAAAACTTTTACCGTCCTGAAGGCTATACTATGCACAAGGACAAACGAATATGGAATGAAATCGCTGGCGGCTAAAGGAGCAAGAGCATGGCTGAGTTTAATGAATTTTTTACCGTCATGGAAGGAGATGTCCATGAACAAATCTTACTAGACTTTGATGATATCGAAGTATCAGTAATAAAGTGTGATTGGACTTCTAACCCTTGGTTTGAAGTTTCATGGCACAATAAAGGCCAAGCTAATTGGGCAAATCCTACCATGCTAGAAAACATGCAAGATTTGTTTAACTTTATGAATTGGCTTACACGTAAAGAAGTAATCAAAAAAGGAATGATTGACTAATGTTACTTACAGCAGCAGCCACATGTTTGGCTTTAAATATCTTCTTTGAAGGTAGAGGTGAAGATTTAATGGGGAAAGTAGCTATCGCAGAAGTTACTATGAACCGTGTTGAATCACCAAAACACCCAGACAATATTTGTGCTGTTGTCTGGGATAAAAAACAATTTAGTTGGACTCACGATGGTAAACATGATGACCCTACTAGATTTACAGCTAAAGTCGATAGAGTAGCTTGGAGAGACAGCCAGTTGATTGCTCAAATGGTTATTGATAACGAAATTACCTTAGATGTAAAAGGCGCAACTCACTATCATGCAGACTATGTGAATCCATACTGGGCTAAGCATCACACTATGCTGTTTAAGCTTGGTAAGCACATCTTCTATAAGTGAGAAAAATAACGCATCTATAACAGATACCATAAAGGGTTAAATATGACTAAGAAAACACCTGAATACTATGAAGCAATGTCTTTCTCAAACTTAGTGAAAGCTATTGATCAACAGTGGTCACATACTTATGTTGACTACTCTGAAGACTGTCCTGATACGACAGTTGAGATGGAGGAAATCTTTGATGCTATTGCAGAAATGCAAGGCGACTTTGATACCCCAACGTGAATCACTACATACTCTTTTCGAAGAGTATTTTGAGTTTCATGGAAACTCCTCCCTGTGTAGTTTAACTTGCCCATTGCTTGCAGTGGGTCTTTTCAGCTGCACAGCTGATATCAACCCTAGCTAGGAGAACTATAATGACTATTTCTAATACACCGACTATCGCTGAACTTACAAAGAGTTTCAACTACGTGATTAAACATGGTCAACCTTATTACTTTAAAACTAAAACAAAAGGTTGGAATAATGGCGATCGTGTAATTGCAGCAAGCCGTGTAGTTAACGGCGAAAGTATCCATAGCGTAGCCTTTGAAATAGGTTGCTGTGTAAAATCAATCCGTAACTGGATTAAAACACTTGATACAATTAATCCTCGTTTAGAAGGATAATAAAATTCCCCTCACCCCTTCGGGGGTGGGGGTTTAATAAAACTTTTTTTTTTTTTGAAAGATATAATGTTAACAATTATTGCTATTTATTTAATTGTCGTAATGATAATTCAAAACAAATAATTGTTAATAAAGTTCCTCATAAGGGAAGCAATAGCTTAATGCCCTAACTAAAGGAAATTGACATATATGGAAGAAAAAACCATTCTAGACCTATTAACTGAAGATCTGGAATATCGACAAAAATCATTAGATAAGAGACAATCCGCAAGTTTCTTAGACACAATGTCACCTAGAGATATTATTGAATTTTCTTATTCACACATACTAAAAGGGTTAGAGAGAAAAGCAACTCTAGTAGAAGTCGCATCTAGTATTGGCAGACGACTTAGACAAAAACTTAGACAAAAACAAAATAGTGTACTAGACGTTCAAGGTGGTTGGTTTGTAATTATTAGCTACATTGAGTTAGGTATACTAGGTTATCGTAAAAAACATACTTATAAAAACGGTAAAAAAGATAAGCATAGATCTTATTTCTTGTTTGCTAAAGACTGGAAAGCTATTAAAGAGCTTATGGACTTAGTAGACATTGAGAAATGTGATATGTTTCCAGTTAACACACCTGCTGAAAACTGGCATAAAGACCCGTATCACGAAGTAACAGGTATAAGTGTAATTAAAAAAGGCTACGAAGCAGCTTTAAATCACTTTGAAAATAGTGATATGACTTATATTGTAGACACTCTTAATAGACTTAATCATACAGGTTGGCGTATTAATAACTTTGTATTTGATACGTACAAAGCGTGTATGCACTCTGAAGTTAATCCCTTTAAATTTACTAAAGAGATTGATCCGATTAAACGGGCCTCGTTAATCATTGAAGCAGAAGCTATTCAGAGACTTGCAGAGAAGCACGTAGGCAAGCCTTTCTATCACTTGTATAACCTCGACTTCCGAGGCCGTATTTACCCTAATACAGCGTTCTTACATGAGCAGTCTAGTGACAATGCTAAAGGCATCTTAATGCTAGACGAACCTGTACCGCTAGGGGAAAACGGTGTTTATTGGCTTTATGTTCATACTGCAAACATTTGGGGTAATGACAAAGTAAGTCTAGATGATCGAGTACAGTTTGTAATAGACAATGCAAAAACGTTTATTGAGTATGCTACAAACCCAATGACAAGCACTGACTGGATGAAAGCAGATAAACCATTTAGCTTTCTTGCCGCTTGTTATGAAATTAAAATGTTAACAGAGTGGGAGGGAAATATAGAAGACTTTCCTTCTTGTCTTCCAGTTTACATTGATGGTTCTAATAACGGCGTTCAACACCTTGTAGCTATGTCTCAAGACGATGAAGTAGCACCTTTAGTAAATCTTGTTCCAAGTGAGTTGCCTGGAGATGTTTATATGTTTATAGCAGAAAAGGTATGGGAAAACTTAGAACGTAAACGAGATACTTCTGTTGAAAACCAATTTGATGCAGTATTTAAAACAGCTGTTAGTCTTCAAAGAGAATATGAAACTGCCCCTGATAAGTCTGAAAGAAAGTCTGTAGCCTTTAAGACTGCTCAAACATGGCGTAATCAAAACCGTGACCTACGAGAAAAATTATTTCCGACATACTGGTTGAATATTCAAGATAAGAAAATTCAACGTAAGACTGTTAAGAGAAATGTAATGACTCTAGGCTATGGTGGTACGTCCTACGGTATGGGCCAGCAGGTAATAGAAGACACTAGAGATATATCTACCTATCTAAGAGACAAAGAGCATCTCTGGGGCGCACTCCTTGGCGCTCTGGTGTATAAGACCTGTTATGAAGAGCTTAAGGGGCCAGCAAAGCTACTTAAGATGTTTCAGAGTTTAGCAGAGAGAGCTAACAAGAAGAAAGTTCATATGAGTTGGATTTCCCCTGTTACTGGATTTCCTGTTGTACAAGCCTATCGAAAGCCTACTAATAAGCGCACAGAGCTTAAGTACGGTGAAGATATTCTTAAAGTACAGCTTCAAGTGTGGGAAGAAACAACTGTAAATGAAACTAAACAGAAGACTGGTGCTGCACCTAATGTGGTTCATAGTCTTGATGCTGTACACTTAACTATGTGTATACATGATGCAGACTATCCAACTACTGTAGTACATGACTCTTTTGGTTGTCATGCAGGTAACATGGATAAGATGTTTTATCATGTTAGAGAAAAGTTTGTAGAACTTTATGAGAGCTTGCCTCTTGAGAATATTCTGCAGCAACTAGATTCAGAAGATTTAATTCCAGAGAAAGGAAACTTAAATGTCAGAGACGTCCTTAAGTCGGACTTTGCCTTTGCTTAAAGAAGGTAGCATTATCCGAATAAAAGCTTTTGAAACAATGCCAGAAATACCAACTGCAACTGTTACTGATGTATTTGAAGACGGTTTTGGTGCCATGTGTTCTGGTGTAAACATGCATGAGTCTGATGACGACTTTTACATGGAAATGTACGATGATAATATCGATGAACTAGTTGATATTATTAAATAAAAAATACCTGACGTTAAAGAACAATTGTTCAAATAAAACTTAATTTACATATATCCAAGAGGAAATAAATATTATGGCTATTCTTAACAACGTAGAACTATTCTTTGCTAAACTTGACCCTAAAAAGCCTAATGCACGGTTTAATGCTGATAACCCTACATGGGAAGTTCAGATTCGTACTCGTGACAAGAAACAGGCTAAAGAGTGGAAAGATCTTAACATCAACGTCAAACCTGATGAAGATGATAAAGGAATGTTCTATAAAGCGAGTCTTAAGAAGAAAACAAAGAAAGCTAACGGAGAACCACAAAATCCCGTTAACTTAGTGGGAGGTGATTTAAGCCCTATTGACCCTAATATCTTAGGTAATGGTTCAGTAGGTAACATTCGTATTTATCAGTATGACTATGAGATTGCAGGACGTAAAGGTATAGCTTCAATGCTTATGGCTATTCAGGTAACTACTCTTAAAGAATATACACCAAAGCCTCGTGAAGATGACTTTGCAATGGTAGACATGGAAGTAGTAAAAGTAGCAGATAATCAAGTAGTAGATGAAGATCAGTTTTCATCATCAGGTGAGCTAGAAGACGACTTATCATTTTAATTAACTTAGGGAGAGATTCAGTTTGGGTCTCTCCCAATTTTATTAAGAGGTCTTATGTATTACAGAAGAATATCAAACGGAATTATTGTCATTCACCACTCTGATAGTAAAAGAGAGATTACTTGGGGTAGAACAATGAATGTTAGTTTAGAAACAGTAGACATGTGTATTGCAATGTTGAACAACTACGAGGTAATGAGAAAAGATGGAACTGTGTAGAGGTGTATATTTAGCTGGCCCTATGGCGGGGTTAACCGCTCAAGACATGAAGTCATGGCGTTGGTATGCTCACGATAAACTTGGAGACTCTGATATTAAAGTTCTTGATCCTACTAGGCGCATTAGCTATCATGAGCAGATACTTAATGATAGAGGATTAGACCGCAATATTGCTAACAGAATCTTTAAACAAGATTTAAGAGATATAGCTCGCTGTGAAGTAGTACTTGTTGATATGCGAGACTTGCCAGGAATTAAAGGGCAAGGTACTGCTGCAGAAGTAATGTTTGCTCATATGAAAAATAAAGTAATAGTACTTTGGAAAACACCTAGTGATAGTCTAAATCCTTTTATGACTGCAATGGCAACAGAAGTACATGTGGCCTTAGAAGAAGCAGTAGAGGCTTGTATTGAATATGCAGGATGATCACACTATAACAAGTTATTTCTACGAAGTAACAATAGATGGAGCTTATTATGACAGTTGGATTGGTTATGAAACTGCTGTCGAAAGAATAGAAGAACTTGCAAAGGACAGTACAATAGGTAGAATTGAGCTTTTTGAAATAGAACGCTCTCAAACATGGTTAGGAGTTTGGAATGAAAAGTAAAAAAACTTATACTATAATTTCTTATTACTGGCACAAAGAATGGGATAAAGAAGTTTCTTGGCAAACCCATGAAGGTTGTGAGTGGCATTATGTTGAGGATGTTATCGAACATCAAACTGGTTTGGGTTATAAAGTAAAAGTTTTTGAAGAAAAGCTAGAACATATTGAAACCCATGAGCCTCAAGAAGAAGAAGAATATGATGATGGTCAGCCTGATTGGGAACAAGAATGGGAAGACCTTTATGGCCCTGAAGATTATGTTACAGAAAGGTGGTAATAATGTATATAATTAATATTGCAAAAAATTCGGGACATAATCAATTTGATGAATACTCGATTCAATGGCGACATTATTTTAGAGTAGAAACAGATGACTTCTGGCGAGTTCCTAATATTAGAGATGAGCTTATGTCTTTGTATAACTTTCCTGACTATCAAATTAGCGTTTACTCAACAACTTATTCTCGTAAAAAGTTAGACGAGGAAGATATAGAAAGGTTAAGAC
>Ga0222717_10000134_pt1 | contig 61009 bp, 57 predicted proteins | sample C33_18DmetaG_FD_165053 | JGI IMG/M metagenome (GOLD analysis project Ga0222717, IMG submission 165053) | Estuarine water microbial communities from San Francisco Bay, California, United States - C33_18D | ecosystem: Environmental > Aquatic > Marine > Unclassified | place: USA: California... | reverse complement strand
GTAGCAGCTGCACCCAATGCAGTTCCTTCAACCACAACATTTGCTCCCGGCAAAGCATTTCCGTCTGCGTCTGTAACAGTCCCAGATACGGTGCCTTGACCAAAGAGAGCGCTAGAAATCATTACAATTCCAAATAGCGCACCAAGAATCATTCGATTCATGTTTAACTCCTTTTTCTCGGTTATCTTCATATATTAATATATTAACTAAGGATACAAGCTATGTACCCTTCGCAAATTTCCACTTTTTACCTTAGAACCGCAACTATTAATTAAAGTACTGTTAAGATACATGTTAAATACTGAGTTTTTTGGATTTGTTAGTACATCTTTTTTAAAAAAAACTATTTAATCTTCGATATAAAATGAAATACCAAACCCAAATGAATAGTTGCTTTGATTACCCACAATAAAGGTATTAAAATTCGTCTGTTTGATTTTTTTTTCAAGAGTCGCTTTATATTTTATTTCATCGTTCATATTAATCTTTCTAGCAGCTTTAACTTTAAAAGTTGAAGACTTGAATTTTGTTTCAATGCCAAAATTAAAAATTTTTAAATATTCTCTTTCTGAAAAATTATTTGAATTTATAAATGGATTACCTAGGATATTATCTTTGTATTTCCAAGGTCCATACTGAAAATTCCAATAATAGTAATCGCATTGATATGGAGAATCAATGCACATATTAGTTGTATCTATATACTCAAAAAGTAAATTTGTATCAGTTATATAGTTTTCTAGTTCTAGCCCCCATAAACCATCAATTTTATTAGCAAATCTCAGGCTACTTGTGTCTTCAAAAAAATGTTGATAATATAATTTTAAAGATTTGTTATCATTATACCTTTCATAATAAAAATCCCAAATTGCCAAGTGACTGCCTAGCGCATTTTCATGAGCCCCACCATCTGGGGGACCGTCTGCAGAAATAATAACCTTGAAAAAATCTTTAAAAGTATCCGGAAAATCCCCCCAATATTCAGTTTTACCATTCCAAACCGCCTCATGAACTAGTCCAATACTTACTTTATATTTTTTCTTTTCAATGTTTAAATACATAAATTTTTCATGTAAAAAAGGAGCTTCTAAAAAAAGCTCATTTTTTTCAAGTATGCCATGGGCTATGCCCCAATCAAATGATATATTATTATTTTTTTTACTATTCATACTATAAAGAATACCAATCTTTGGTATAGGTTTGGCATTTTTACTAATTAGCATAGATCCTGAGCTCAAATCGTCATTCAAATAAAGACTAAAATCTCTATAATATTTTCCAGCTTTTAAAAATGTTGAATTATAAATTTCATGCTTAACAAATGATTCGCCAAAATCAATATCATTATTATAGGCGTTTGAGAGCGTTATTTTGAGGTCAGTTTTTTCAGTATTTAATTTCCACTGATATTCAATTTCTTGACTGACAATTTCTTTACCAAAATTGTTCTGTTCCATCATAAAATATTCATTATCAGTAGGATTAAAAGATATTTTAATATTTGAACTGTTTTCTTGGGAATAAATATTTCCTAAAAATAAAATTAAAAATATATAATTAATTTTTAATAGATAATCTGATAATTTTAAAAGTAATTTTTCTGCGTTTTTTGGATAAATCATTTTTATGTAATATATTATAATTCATTTTTATAATTTATTTAATCTACTATGAACTTTATTGATTTAGAAGCCCAACAGCAAAAAATAAGAAAAAAAATTGAAGCTCGTTTTAGCTCAATTTTGGATAGAGGGTCATATATTATGGGTCCTGAAGTTTTCGAGCTTGAAGAACGTTTAGCAGATTATTGTGAGATGAAACATGTAATATCATGTTCTTCGGGAACCGATGCATTATTAATTCCATTAATGGCATGGGGTATAGGTCCTGGAGATGCTGTTTTTACTACACCTTTTACCTATGTTGCTACAGCGGAAGTGATTTCTTTGGTTGGTGCCACACCTGTTTTTGTTGATGTTTATGATTCCACTTTTAATATTGATTGTGAAAAGCTCGAAATTGCTATTGAACGTACAATTATTAATGGTAAGTTGACTCCAAAGGCAATTATACCTGTTGATTTATTTGGAGTTCCTGCGCGTTATCGTTTAATAAGTGAGATAGCAAAAAAATATGACCTTAAAATAATAGAAGATGCCGCTCAAAGCTTCGGAGCTTCAATAAGAAATAAAAAAGCTTGCACATTTGGTGACGTTGCTGCCACATCATTCTATCCCGCAAAACCTTTAGGGTGTTATGGAGATGGTGGGGCTATTTTTACAAATGACGATAATCTTGCTGCTCAGTGTAGAGCAATTCGTGTTCATGGAACGAGTTCAGATAAATATAATAGTGAACTAATAGGGCTAAATGGTCGACTAGATAATATGCAAGCAGCAGTATTGTTAGAAAAACTTACAATTTTTGATGAAGAATTAGAGATGCGAAATAATGTTAATCATTTTTACAGAAAATTTTTGAATAATGCGCAATATATACCTAAAGAGTATAGTTCTGCTCATGCAATATTTTCAATCACTTTAGGGTCAAATAAAAAAAGAGAATTGTTAGTAGATCGACTAAATTTAAATAGTATTCCAAACGTTGTTTACTATAAATACCCTATTCATTTGATGAAAGGCTTTGATTACTTGGGCTATGCAAATGGAGATTTCCCCGTTTCAGAAAAATTATCACAAACGATTGTTAGTTTACCAATGCATCCTTACCTTAGCGAACAAAACATTGATTTAATCGTGGCAACAATAAAGAATAATGAGTAAAACAATACTAATTACAGGCGGCGCAGGATTTATTGCCCATCACGTTATTGATAAAATTTTATCTACTACAGATTGGAAAATTATTACCTTAGATAGGCTAGATTTTAGTGGAAATCTTAATAGGTTAAATGAGGTTGTAAGTTCATACCCCAAGTCAATACAAAAAAGAGTGCGGGTTATTCATCATGATTTAAAGGCAGAGCTAAATCCAGAGATATCTGCTACAATTGGAAAGATAGATTATATTAGCCATCTTGCAGCAGGATCTCACGTAGATCGATCTATTTCATATCCTTTAGAATTCGTTATGGATAATGTTATAGGTACAGCACATATCTTAGATTATGCAAGAAAGTTAGACAATCTCGAGAAATTTGCATATTTCAGTACTGATGAAGTTTTTGGCCCAGCACCAAAAGGGGTAAATTATAAAGAAAATGATCGCTATAACTCTACCAACCCATATTCTGCAAGCAAAGCCGGAGCAGAAGAGCTTGTAGTAGCATATGAAAATACTTACGGACTTCCATCATTTATTACCCATACAATGAATGTTTTTGGAGAAAGACAGAATCCTGAAAAATATATTCCAATGGTCATAAAAAAAGCAAGAGATAATGAAATTGTAACTGTGCATGCAAACTCAGAAAAAACAGTTGCAGGTTCACGTCATTATATACATGCAGAAGATGTAGCGGACGCACTACTATTTCTATACAATTATGACATAGATTCAATTAAAGCTGATTTCACTGGTGCAAAATGTCAAAAGTTTAATATTGTTGGTAAGGATGAAATTGATAATCTACAGTTAGCACAGTTCATTGCTGAGTCTCAAAATAAAGAGCTAAAATATGAAATGGTAGATTTTCACTCACAAAGACCTGGACATGATTTAAGGTATGCACTGAGTGGGGAAAAAATGAAAAATATGGGATGGACTCCTCATTCAGCTTTTGAAAGATTAGAATCTACAATCAAGTGGACTTTAAATAATGACAGATGGCTATCTATTTAAATTATTTGTAAACACTTTATTTCAAACTAAATTCAAATCATGAAAAACAAATACATTTTTTTACCAATAATTTGCAATATTCTTATTGCGCAGGTGTCAATAAGCGACATAAAGAAACTGAACAATGAACAGTTAGATAGATTTAGAGAAGATTTAAAAGGCAACTTATCCGAACAAGTATTAACCGAAGAGGTGTCAAATGCAACTGATTTTGATGCTCCTGCATTGGTTGAAATTCCCTCAACGAATTCTTCTTTTGAACAAAGCGAAGAATATTTTGGATATAATTACCTTAAAAAGGAAATATCATTTTTTGATAATATACCAACACCATTAGATTACAAATTAGGGCCTGGAGATGAAATTATTGTATCTTTGTGGGGAGAAACAAATTCAAGACAATCTTATATAATTAATAAAGACGGTATGATTTTTTATGAAAATATTGGTTTTATTAATTTGTCTAGTTATACACTTAAAACTGCAGAAATTGTCTTAACAGAAGAGCTTTCCCGAATTTATTCAACTCTTAAAGACAAAGATAGTCCAAGCAAGTTAATGCTATCTCTTGGTAAGTTAAAATCAATGAATATCTATTTTTCTGGTCATATTGAAAGTCCAGGAATAAACCTTGTCCATCCTTTTTCTGATATTTTTTCAGCCATTGTCCAAGCGGGAGGAGTAAGTAGGAACGGTTCTTTGAGAGAGGTGCAATTAATTAGAAATGGTATTGTACTTGCCAAGGTTGATTTCTATTCTTTTTTTATGAATGGAACAAATAATTTTTCTAGTATTAAATTAGTCGATGGAGATGTGATACACGTACCTACCGTTTTGAAGCGCGTATCAATTTCAGGGGAAGTTAATAGACCTGCTTTTTTTGAATTGCTACCAAGCGAAACATTGACTGATTTAATCAAGTATGCTTCGGGTTTTTCTAGCTTAGCCTCGCAAAGCATTATATTAACTCAAATTGTTCCAGCAGATAAAAGGATTTCAGATGATAATGCAAGAACTAGTATTACATTAAATTTAGAAGATCAAGATTCAATAATTTTGAATAATGGTGATACAATAAGTATTCCATCTATTTCGCCGGTTGATTTATCCGTATCCATTTTCGGTAGAGTGAAAACTCCTGGGCAATATCCAGCCAATAACAGTTCTTTAAAATCTATCTTAACGCTCGCAGGAGGTTTTGATGATCCGACTTACAGAAAAACTATTCGTGATGATGAAATCATTGTTCTAAGAAAAGATAAGAATAAATTTTTTAGCACTGAATTCGCAGTATCGTATGAAAATGCAGATAAATTTATATTAGAAGTAAATGATAAAATTCTTGTATACGAAAATATTAATTATAGAAATAGTTTTACTTATAGAGTTGAGGGTGAAGTTTTTAAGCCTGGAACTTATCCTATTGGTAGTGAGGTCATAACTGTTGGAGAAGCACTAGCTATCGCTGGAGGTTTAACATCAATGTCTTCAGCTAGGAATGTTATTGTTAAACAAGAATTCAGTGAAATTGATGAAAATGGAATTGTAATAACTAAAAATGAAACTGTAAATAATGTTGAATTAAGTTTTCAAATTGGAGTGAATACTGTAATTATAGCATCTAAATTTGAAAATGTTGTCAGAGTTGAAGGCAATGTCTATAATCCCGGTCTTCTTACACACAAAAAAGGTTTAAGATATCCAAGATATATTGAACTAGCGGGTGGCTATAAACCGGATACCTTAAAAAGACGAACTTATATTAAAAGAGCAAATGGAAACATAGAAAAAGTTAACGGCTTTTTTATTAGTAGGTTTAAAAATGTTTATGCTGGAGATACTATCGTTGTTCCTGAAAAAATAAATCCCGAAGATTTTGATATTACATCATTCGTTGCAGATTTATCATCGACACTTGCTAATTTAGCAGCTATTCTTCTTATAGTTGATAAGCAAACAAATTAGGAGAAAATGAAATTAATTCTTCTCCGTCATGGTGAAAGTCAGTGGAACTTAGAAAATAGGTTTACGGGCTGGGAAGATGTCTCTTTAACAGAAAATGGAATAGATGAAGCGATGTTTTCAGGGCACCAGTTACTAAAATCTGACATTCAAATAAAAAGTATTTATACTTCTACACTGAAAAGAGCAACTGAAACTACAAAAATTGTTTCTGATATTTTAAATTTTCCAAAAGACAAAATTCAACAAAATTGGCGCTTAAATGAAAGACATTATGGAGCACTGCAGGGATTAAATAAATCTGAAACAGCACTAAAGTATGGAGAAAAACAAGTGCTAATATGGAGAAGAAGTTATGCTACTTCACCTCCTTTATTAGATAAGAATGACGTTCGGCATCCAAGATATAATAATACATTTAAAAATATTAAAAACGAGCTTCCGGCAGGAGAAAGCTTAAAAGATGTTGTCAACAGAATAAGTCCGTTTTGGGGGGAATATATAAAATATATTAAAGAAAATTTGGGAAATCATTTAATCGTAGCTCATAGCAATTCTTTAAGAGCTATTGTTAAAACATTAGAGAATTTATCAGATTCTGATATTATGAATGTCAATATTCCAACAGGAGTCCCATTAATTTATAATTTGAATAAAGAATTGGCAGTTATAAATAAAAAATACCTTATAGATCCTAAAAAATTAAAAACGAAGCTAGATTTAGTAGCAAATCAAGGTAAAATAAAATGAATTTTGATTTTTCAAATGTTAGAGTTCTATTAATAGGCGATTTTATGATAGATCACTACATCATGGGAAAATCTACAAGAATGTCTCCGGAGGCGCCTGTTCCTGTTATAAATCCAGAAATAGAATATTCAATTCCAGGCGGTGCTGGAAATGTTGCTATGAACTTAGCTTCCCTTGGAGCTAATATTACATGCTTTGGTTTTGTCGGGAATGATATATGGGGAGAAAAGCTCATTTCTATATTAAATAGTAATAAAGTAGATACAAAAAAAATTGAAGTTATTAACGGGCATACTACTACATTGAAAAAAAGGATATTTTCCAACAATAAACAAATCTCAAGGATTGATTATGAAAAAGTTATTGATTGGGAAGGTTCAGATATTAATAATATAAGTTTCAATGATTACGATATAATTATATTATCAGACTACAACAAAGGAGCATTAAACCATTCATGGTTTAAAAATCCAAGTTCATTAAAAGTTATAGTAGATCCAAAAAAAGAAGATTTTAGCCATTATAAAGATTCTAATATTATAACTCCAAATTTAAGTGAGCTAGAAAAGGCTTCAAAAATTAAAATTACAAATGATCAAATATTAGTACGAGCTTGCAAAAATTTAATTAAATCAAATAATTTAGACTATATTTTAGCAAAAAAAGGAGAGAGGGGGATGACTTTAGTTGGTCAAGATAATTTTATTAAACATATCAAACCACACAAAGTAAAAAATCCGGACGTTACAGGTGCAGGAGATACGGTTATTTCAGCATTTTCACTCGCCTTTACTGTTACAAAAAATATAGAATTATCCGCTAAAATTGCAAATGCCGCCGCCGCTATTTCAGTTTCGAAAGTTGGAACTGGTACAGTTAGCCCAAAAGACTTATTTTCAATGAGAATTTAATTTCAAAAAAAATTTTACAAGGTTAAAAGGAGAAATGATGGATAAGGTTGTTTGGCATAGTACAACAATAAAGCAAGAACAAAGGGAAAAGTTGTTGAACCAAAAGCCATTTGTATTATGGTTTACGGGATACAGCGCTAGTGGAAAATCTACTATAGCTAATTTAGTTGAAAAAAAGATGTATAAACTTAACTATAAAACTTATTTGCTTGATGGCGACAATGTTCGCCATGGACTAAACAAAGACTTAGGATTTGATGAAGAAAGTAGAATAGAAAATATTAGAAGAGTGGGCCAAGTGGCTAAACTTTTTTTAGATTCAGGAATAATTGTTATTACAGCTTTTATTTCGCCGTTTGTTTCGGATAGATCATTAGTAAAATCTCTTTTCCAAAAAAGTGAATTTTTAGAGGTTTTTATAGATACATCATTAGAGGTTTGTGAAAAAAGAGATCCCAAGGGAATGTATGCTCAGGCAAGATTAGGAAAAATTAAGAACTTTACCGGAATTAGCTCTCCATATGAGCCACCGGTTAAACCAGATATACACGTAGTCAATGATTCGATTTCACTTGATGAAGCATCAAATAAAATTATAGAATATTTAGTAGAAAAAAAGTTTATCAAGAAAGAGGAAAATAAATGAAATATTCAATGTTTATTGGTCGATGGCAACCTTTACATAAAGGACATTTATGGCTTATTAATGAAAGGTTGAAGCATGGTAAAAATATATGGCTTGCAATAAGGGATATTGAACCAGACGAAAATAATCCATGGACTGCTCAAGAAATTGAACAAATGGTTCGTGATGGTGAATTAAAAGACTTAATTCTCAACGGCAGAGTCATTGTTTCTATTATTCCAGATATTGAATCTATAAATTATGGTAGAGATGTTGGATACGATGTGATTGAACATGTTCCGCCAAGTGAAATTGGTGAAATATCAGCAACTTCTTTAAGAAAAAAAATGAGAGAAGAAGGAAAAATATAAAATTTTAAATTTTTATTTGTTATTTAAGTAGCTTTACAATATATCTGATTTTAATTCAATAAACCAAGTTGACTATTATTTGTTCTCTCTAATTTTTGTAGCCGATATTTTTTTTATACTTTCTGGTGGTGAGTGTTCGATCAATTTATAACCGACATCTCTACCATAATTTATAGAATCTATTGCTGGTATTTTTGTAATTATAACACTACCCGATTCAATCTCATCAAACATTGTATTAGATATTTTATTAAATACTTGATTGTATGTGAAGGGATTATTTTTTGGCTCTAAATCATGTATATCCATTACTGCGATACAAACTTTTTTACCCTTATTAAGCATTTCTTTAACACACCACACATGTCCATCGTGAAATGGCTGAAATCTTCCGATATAGAGTGAATATCTATTTTGTTTTTTCATCTACGGTCAATCAACATTACAATCTATTGGTTTATTTATAGCTTTTATGACTTGTTCATAATTTTTATTGCTGATATCTTTATTTACTTCAAAAGAATTATAAAAATTAATGACATTTTTAACTATTGATATAGAAGCAATTGGATATTTTCCAATAGCAGTTTCTGCTGCAAGGACTAATCCCGAAGCACCATCGAGCAATGTATTGTATATATCATTAATTTCTGCACGATTTGGAACAGGATTTTCCACCATAGACTCAAGCAGATTAGTTGCAACAAAAACATCTTTATTAAGCTGTCTTGTTTTTTCAATAATTAATTTTTGTAAAACCGGAATTTTCTCAAATGACACTTCTCTTGACAAATCTCCCCTATCAATTAATATAGCATCACTATGATGGATAATTTTTAATAAATTCTTAATTCCTTGATTTGATTCAATTTTTGATATGATAAATGAGTTTTTTGGAACTAAAGCTCTTAATTCTTGAACAAATTTATCATCAGATGCAAAAGATAGAGCGTAATTTTGAATTCCAAGTTTAGATCCTAATCTAAATGCATCATAATCTTTTTGTGAAAAAGCTGGGATATTAACGTCTTTCATTATTGTTACAGCTTTATTTTCCCCTGTTTTACCAGCATTAACGGTTTCTACAATAATAGAATCTTTTGATACTTCTAAAACCTTCACTAGAGCTGTATTAAAGTCTATACTTATTAAGTCACCGGGATTTAACTGCTGAGTAATTATAAACGGTCTAATGCTAAATGAATTTTCAGAATTGTTAAAAGTATATTTATGTCCTAATTTAAAATCAAAATTGAATTTAGTAGTTCTAACTTGCGCACCTTCAGAGTCGAAACATATGGGTATATCAGTATATTCCCTTACTTTAGAAACAACATTTTCTAAATCTTTAATTTTAGTATGACTAAGATTAATTCTAAAAAGAGAACATCCATTATCTTCAAGTCCTTTTATTGTTTTTTCATTCAAAGACGAAGGACCGATTGTGCATAATATTTTTTTCATTTTTTTAAGAATACCAATTTTTCAAGTTCAAACCAGTAAGTTGCTCAGTTTTTTTAATATCCTCTATAAATTTACTTGAAAGCACTTTTTTATCAATAGAATTTAAAACAGAATTCTTATTTTTTACATATAACAATTTTTTAATAAGGGAATTATTTCTTAATAGCGTAAACAAGGTAATAAAATTTTTTTTTCTTAAAAACATCCCTATCTTTTTAGCAAGTATTCCTAAAAATTTTAATCTTGGAAGTCTTGCCGTATTATATGGGGGGATATTAGCCAACTCTTTTATATTTCGCACCTCTAAGAATTTAAAAATTGTTTTTAGAAATTTCTCTTTATCATTAACTAGATCATCATACTTTAAAACTAGTATATCGTCTTTGCTAAAATATTTATAATAAAAATTAATTTTTTCAAAATACATCCCCCTATTTAATAAGGTTGAGTTATGTGTTAATTCTTCGCGAAAAGGGAGGGTGGTCCAGCCAGCATTTTTTTCACCTAAATAAGTGGAATAACACAAATCTATGGGGTTGCGTAAATTAATGATTATTTTCATTCTTTGGTTATATCTATGTATTCTTTTTGCCGCTAATTCTGAGTTAATATAATCATGCGATAATTCCCCTACAGCCTTATGAGATGGTTTTTTTCTCTCAAAAAATTTTTTGTACCATTTTATGCCTCTAGAAAAATTTTCATCTCTATCAAAGAAGTACATATCAATTTCAGGGACAAAAATATTTGGATGACTATGAAAAACTTTTGTTAACCATTTAGACCCTGTTTTACCAGGACCTACAAACAAAAAATTAGGATATATTTTTTCTGACATAATTTTTTATAGATTTATAGTAATCAATATTATACCAAAAATAAAAAGTAAAATTGTAACAATATTAGAAAACTTCGATTCATTAATTTCTTTAAAAATATATTTATTTGCTAAAAAATAAATTATAGTACCTAAAAATATATAAATAATATTGTTTTTATTAAAATCGCTCTTATCATTAACAAATAAAGTAATAAGTTGCGTGAGGGCAAAAGAAAAATAACAGAAAGCAATATTTGTTCTAGTTTTTATTTTATTCCAATCTTTAATTGATACATAGCCAGCCAAAAGCGATCCTCCTAAATTTGTTAATCCATGCACAACTCCCATAGCAGCCAAATATAATCTACCTTCTACTATTGATTTTATATTAAAATTTAGTACTTTGCTGATACTGATGAATATTAAAAACACTCCTACTGCTACTGAAAAATCAAATTGAATATATTTTGCTAGAGTTAATATAATAGCAATCAATGGTAAGACCATTGTTACTAATTTAAACGCTAATTCTTTATCAATAGATTTATAATCATTTATAAATTGAAAAAAATTAATAATGAGAGATATAGGTAAAAGAATATTAAGAAGTTCAAAATAGTTAAAGCCAAGTATCAGCATTAAAGGTGTACCAAAAAGAAGTACTCCAATACCAACTAAAGATTGGATAACGCTTGTAATAATAACTATAATCGCAATTAATAAAGATTCTTCCATTAGAAATTAACTATTTTTTTCTATAAGTTTGATATAGAACTTCCAGTCCATTATTTCAATTGTGGAATGGTTTTTAATACTGAATGATTGAATTTTCTGTGAAGGATATATTCTTTTTTCAGCAGCATTTACTAAAATATCTACAGGCATAATAAAATTATCGTTTACATTCTTCCACTTAAAGAAAAAGTCTGTATCAGTTTGATAATATTCTAATTCAGGTTGATTTGGACTATAAAGATATTGTTCTGAAAAATATGAATAATCACTGCCTGTTTTTTCTTTAACTTTACTAAAAAAATCCTCAGTATCAACAAAACTTTTTGCATTTTCAATCATGAATTCTTTGAGTATTGCAAACCAAGTAGGGTCATCATTGATAACGCTTCTTAAAGTATGCATTACCCAAGCACCTTTCATATAAGTATCGCCATTTAATGCCCAATAATTTTCATCTTCTGGCCCTACAATCGAAATTTTATTTTGGATTCTTGATTTAATACTTTTTAAGTAATCAATACTTATTGGATAGCTATTGAATTTATCTTCAAAGTATAATGCTTCAGAATAGACTTGTAAGCCTTCATGAATCCAAATATGTGTTGGATCAACTGCAGTTACACTATTTCCAAACCATTCATGACCAGTTTCATGGATAATAAGTGGATCAATAACACCATACATAGCCCAACTATTACTTCTTACTCCGTTATATATACTAAAGCCATTTCCATAGGTTACAGCCGACTGATGTTCCATGCCTAAATACGGTGCTTCAATTAATTTATATCCATCATCCCACCATTGATAGTCTCCAAAATACTTTTCATAGAAACGAATAACTTCTTTTGATTGTGGAAAATAGTTTTGTGCAACTTCTTTATTATAATCTAAAACATAGTGATTCATATAGTGGGTTGTTTTTTCTTTTATAAATGTGTCCTGAACAGTAACATAGTTTCCAATTTGAACAGAGATATTATAATTATTAATCGGATTGTTCACAAACCACTCATATGTAGTCTTAGCGTTATCTTGTTCTACAACACTTCTTAGTTGACCATTACCTACGCTCACCAAATTAGATGGTACAGTAAAAGCCATTCTAACACTATCAGGTTCTTCAGTAATATGATCTTTGTTTGGCCACCAAATTCTTGCACCTTCACCTTCACACGAAACTGCTACCCAATCTCTACCATTTTTATCTTTAGACCACGTGAATCCTCCCGCCCAAGGTGGATTATCAGCACTTTGAGGCGTTCCATTATAATGAACTGTGAAGTCAAATAATGTATCTTTATCTATAGTTTTATTAAAGACAATCATAACTGCATCTTCTTCTCGACTATAGTCAACCGAACTATTTTGACGAATGATTTTCGTAATATTCAAATTTTTAGCTAGATCTACTTGCAAGGTGTCAATATCGTTGATAGCATGTGCTTTAATGGTTACATAACCATCAATCGATTTTTTTTCAATATCAAAGTCTATATTGATATCATAATAGGTTACATCATATGAGTTACGATATTCATTTAAAAACCCCATCAAATAATTATTACGTGTTAGCTTAGGCGTATCTGTTTGAGAGCCATGAGGCCTAGAGTTATTTGTCATAGAATTGGGTTGATTATTAGCTAAGATTGTAATGACTGCATAGCCGATTATACCAAAAATAAATACTTTATATTTTTTTTTCATAATAGGTTGTTGATTGAAACATATTTTTAGCAAAAATAATATAGTACAATAGAATACAAAATAAAAACCAAAGCACGATAGCAAAAGCTTCTTTGATTGCAAACAGTATATAAGCAATAGCAAAATATACTATCCATTTTATCCAATTAGGTTGGTTCCATAGCTTTAATAACAAATTCATTGTTCTGCAAAATAATACAATTTGTTATAATAATCTAATGCTTCATCATAAATCAATTGGTATCTTTTATTTAACTTGCTTTGATTTGCTGAAAACTTCTGAAAATGGGTCGTAGTAATTACGTTATCGTACCAATGATTCCACCAAATACCATCTTGAGCATGATTTCCTTTGCGCCATTTCAACATTGAAATATCAAATTCTAAATTAATTCTGTTGCACCATTGCGATAATATTTTTTCAGGATTGTTAAGTAAGATATTTGAGTCAATCACAGTAAATTTTTTACCAATAGTATCCAAATAGTTCATAATCTTATATTGCTGAGGATATCCGAGCTCATCTACATGATTGAGGGTATTTTTTTTAATATATGAGTTTATTACATCCTTTGGATGTCGAATTAGAAAGCAGTTTTCAAAATTTTTAACCCAATCGATATTCTTCCAATTAATTAAGTGGTGTGCCATATGTTTTTGATACCAAAGTTTTTTTTCATTAGGTATTTTAGAATTAAGATTGAAAACTATTTCATTGTATGTATTAGGATACTGCTTAATAATTTCTTTATACATCGGATGTTTTAACTGCCGCTCTTTAAGGTAGTAAGCATAAAAGGGTTCGTCTGAAACAAATGTATCATTTCTAGATGACCAAGACCTCATAAGTGCGGTAGATATATTTCTTGGACCTGACCAACAAGCAATTCTCATACTACCCTATATAGTTTTGGATTTCTTTATTGTACAGCATTCTAATTTTGTTTACTAAAGAGTCATGATTAGTTGATCCTAATTTCCTACCTTCTAGTTGTGATACTGGAATAATACCCGCAAATGTTCCTGTTACAAAAGCTTCATTGCAGTCCTTAATATCCTCAAATGTAAAATTTGTTTCAGAGCACTTTATCTTATTATGATTACATACTGAAATTGCTTTACCTCTTGTGATACCATTTAAGCAATATTTTCCAGAAGAAGTCAAAACCTTCTCATTTTTAATAAAAAATAGATTTGTGGAATTACATGTACTAATATTGCCATTCATATCATTCATAATACCTTCATCATATCCCAGCTTATTTGCTTCTATACTTGCTAGAATACAATTCAACTTACTTAAAGTATTATAGTGAGGACTCAATATACTTTCATTCGGTCTAATATTAGGTACTCTACCAATATTTAAACCCTTTATATAGGTGTTAGGATCTGTTTGTTTATACTCAGGAATGATTACTAGGTTGATGGGCCCTACATTTGCATTAGGATTTTGATATGGAGTAATTTTATCACCCCTAGATACAACTAGACGAATATGTATATTATCATCCATTTTATTCTTATTTAAAACTTTATTTATTTCATGAATTATTTCTTCTCTTGAGTAAGAAATATCCAATGAAATACCTTTTGCGCTTGCAAACAATCTATCTAAGTGATCTTCTATAAATACTAGCTTTGATTTGTGTAGTCTAATTCCTTCCCAAACACCATCTCCTAGTAAAAATCCACTATCAAAAATAGAGATTTTGGCTTTGCTTCTATGAAATAATCTCCCGTTGATATTAATAAAAATATCTTCATTTTTTGGATTTGATATGTATGAATGACTGCTCATTAGTGGGCCCACAGGGACTTGAACCCCGAACCTGCGGATTATGAGTCCGTTGCTCTAACCAATTGAGCTATGGGCCCCGTGTAATATAATTAGCCTAAACATACATTTTTTTAAGAGCTAACCTGATAATTAATAACTATCTTTACTACTACTGATTATAAAAAAATTGTTATTAATTATGAAACTAATTCACCATTTAATAAAAGATTATTATACAGGATTAATTCCTTTACTTTTTTCTTTGATAGGGCTAATAGCTTCGTTTATTTTTTTTGGTATGCTATCTTCAAAAAGCATAGTTCTTTTAGGCCAATTTTCTTTTTTACATAGTTCTGGCTTAATCCTTTCTCATATATTTCGCTTTGGAGCAGATTTTGATATTCTTAAATCAAAAGAGAAACTGGAATCTGAATATGGAAGTGCAGATATTATAGTAAATTATATATTTACAGTATGTACACTATCATTATTCTTTTTTCTTATCCTTGGCTCAGTATTTTTTCACGAATACCCATCTTTTTTTTATATAGTTTTTGTAGCTATCTTTATGACATATAATCTAGTTTTAGCAAATTTTTTAAGAACCAAGGGATTTATTAATATCTATAGTCTTACAATTAATTTGCCATTTGTTATTGCAACTGTATTTACTTTATTTACCCCAACATTGAATAGCTTTTCTGGTATAAGTTACTTTTTAATATCTTTATTTGTCATTACAGTTTTTCAGATTTTTATTATTAAAAATAAAATAAATTTTATTTTTTTTAGAACCATAGATTTTAATAATTTGAAAAAAATTGTTAAGAATTTATACCCAATATTTGTTAGTGGATTGCTACTATTAGCTATGTCACAATTACCAACTATTATTTTTGGAATATTAGGACAATTTGAAAGTGCTGCTTTTTACAAAATTTTAAATAAAATATGTTCGATACTAATTTTATTTTCGAATGCTTTTTTTGCTTTTACTATTCCAGTTTTATCTAAAATTAATTTAGCAGATGTGAAAAAATTTGAAAAAATTTACAATAAGCGAAATATTCAAGTATTAACAGTATCTCTACTTTATCTTTTTATGATCATAAGCATACTTCCTATGATTAATAATTATTTCAAAACCGATATTACTATAACACTATTAATTATTTTTTCTTTTGGATATCTTTTCAACATAATAGCTGGCCCCATTAACCAGATTTTTATTATTTCGTCTATGCAAAAAGCATTAATGAAAATTCTATTTTTTTCATCAATTTTATTTTCACCTTTGTGTTTTGTATTGATTAATAAATTTGGATTTTTAGGAAGTGTCATATATTTTTTAATATTTAATTGTTTTTGGATTTCACTAGCATTGTTTAAATTTTATAAAGTGAATATGATAAATTTATTTTTACCCATATATTTAATAGTGAAAGGAAGATAATTGATTGACATAAACGAGCTGTTAGCTATTCTTAATGATAAAAAAAAGATAGGTATTTCTCTTATTGTCGGAATATTTTTATCAATTACATATTTATTTATTGCAGAAAATCAGTATTCAAGTACGCTCTCTGTTTACCCTTTTTACGAAGAAGATAGTATTCAAAATGAGATTGCAACTATAGCGTCTACTTATGGTTTTGGGGAAAAAACTTCAAACTCTTTTTATTTGCCCGACTTAATTTTTTCAAAATCTCTTTTATCTGAAATTGTTAGCAAAAATAGGAACGAATTAGAAAAAAAGAATTTAATTGATTCGTGGTATGAAGATAGTACCAGCCAAAAAATAATCTATAATTTTCATAACTTATTTTTAAATAAGGATGCTGAAAAATTTAATGTATATCTTAAAAATAAAGCTATAGATAAACTTAGATCAAACCATATTAAAATTATCGAAGAATATTCAGGATTAACAAAAATTATAGTTTTACTTGAAAGGCCTATTTTAAGCTATGATGTGGCTAATGAAATTCATGATTATATTAATGAATTTTATAATTCAAATAGTCAAAATAACGCACTATTATCAATTGAGTATTTAAAAAAACGACTAAAATCTATTGAAGCTGATATTCAAGTTTCCGAGAGTAATTTGAGAAGTTTTCAAGAAGATAATAGATCTATAAATTCATCTCCAGATTTAATAATACAACTAGCAGGTTTACAAAACCATGTAGCTCAAGATTACGCTGCATACAATGTTCTTAATCAGCAACTTGAAATGAAGCAACTTGATAAGGTTACGTTTAAGAATTATTTAGTGCTTATAGATTCTCCTGATATAGCTCCTTCACCTTCTTCACCTAAAAAACTACAAACCATAATATTGTTTATATTTTTAGTTTACATTTTATTAGTTTCAAAAAATCTTTTTTCTTTTTTAAAAGCTAAATTTTAATTTAAATAATAATGGCTTTCCTTTTTTATCTATCTTCAATTTTCATGAAGACGCCTTTTTTCTATTTACTTATGGTAATTGTGATGGGATATTTATTTAGTCTTTATACTGTAGTTAATAAAAAAATGAATCTATATAGTTTATTAATTTTACTCTACTTAGGTTTTTTGTTAGTTCATATGATATTTATATCAAATATTAGCGTGACTGATATTCTAAATATTAAATATTTTCGGACTGAGGGTAGAATCTTTTTCGCATTCATCCCTTTTCTGTATTTTTCAACTTTTGGTATTAATAAAATTCATTTTAATTATCTTCTCAAGTCTTTTTATTTCACGTTTGCAGCCTATACATTTTTAATTCTAATACATACATTAGAAATTTATAAAATCGATAGTCTTTTTTATGGGCCCTATGATTTATTTTCTGGGTTTTTTAGCACAAAGAACGCTGCAGGTAATTTTATAGGCTTTTTCTTAATAACTTTCTTCCTAAGCTATAAGTCAATTAGTTATAAAAATATAATACTTTTTGTACTTATTGTAGTACCTTTTGTACTTGCTAGTTCTAGACAAGCGTATATATCTATTTTTTTTGTTTTAATATATTTTTTTTATAATTCTCGCAACTTAAATATATCGCTTAATTTTAAAAAAATAGCTTTATTTTCCTTCCCATTTTTGACATCTATTTTGCTAATTTTTAGGCAAGTAGGCGACAGAGTTTTTGTAATAAATATGGATACAATAAATGTTTACTACAGAATAATGGCGTGGCAAGATGCTTTGATAATGTTTTCAAAGAGCCCGATTTTAGGAATTGGGTATAATAGATTTGGAGACTTTAATAAATCCTTTTATGGCATTGAAGGTTTATTCTTTTTTGCAAGGGAGGGCCTATATGATTGGACTTCTCACTATAATCATCCACATAATCTTTATTTATTTATTCTTTCTGAGCTCGGAGTTGTTGGTTTAGTTTTATTTTCTTCTATTTTTATTTCTTTATTTAGATATTTTAAATCTAAAGAGTTAATAAATTTTGAGTATTCGTTTTTAGGCAGATTAATAATTGTATATGCTTTAGCTAATGGATTGTTTGGCAATGGCCTGGAAGCTCCATCAGTTGCAGCGCCATTTGGCTTAATAGTAGGTTACTTAATATATTATTTTGAGAATGATATAGATTCAATTTTTAAAATTAAAAATCTTAATAAATAATGCTATATTCTTTAATATTTTGAAAAAATAAAATGATAATAAAATGAAAAAAATTAAACTTGTTAACGATACAGTCTCAAAAAATGATATTGACTATCTCATTAAATGGCTAAAGACTTATCCTAGACTTACTAAGGGGCCTATTACGTCCGAGTTAGAGAAAAAATTTGCAAATAAAATGGGTTCCAAGTACTCTATATTCTGTAACTCTGGCTCATCAGCAAACTTATTAATGCTTCAGTGTTTATTAGAAAAAAAAATTGTTGAAAAAGGGTCAAAGGTTGTTGTTCCAGCTCTTGCTTGGGCAACGGATTATTCTCCCGTAGTACAATTAGGGTTCGAACCAATTTTATGTGATATCAATTTAACAGATTTATCAATTGATTTAGTTCATTTTGAAAAAATATGCTCTGAGCAAAGACCGAGTGTTTTAATTCTAGTTTCAGTTCTAGGTCTGGTGCCCGATATGGATAAGATTATGGAGATATGCACCAAATATGACATAGCTTTAATTGAAGATAATTGTGAATCTCTCGGCTCTGCGTCAAATAGAAAACTGCTCGGTAATTTTGGTTTGATGTCATCTTTCTCTACATATTTTGGTCATCATATATCTACAATCGAAGGTGGATTTATTACAACAAATGATAAAGAAATATATCATAATTTACTTATGATAAGAAATCATGGATGGGACAGAGACCTAGATCAGGAATCAAAAGATACTTTAAGGAATAAATGGGATATAGATTCCTTTAATTCTTTATATACCTTTTATTACAACGGCTTTAATTGCAGATCTACTGATTTGCAAGCCTATATTGGTTTAAAGCAAATTGATAAAATTGACTCTATCATTGAAAAAAGAAATAAAAACTTCTTTCATTACGTTGATAATATTGAAAAAAATATGCTTCAATTAGAAATAAGAAAAAATGATTTTATTTCAAATTTTGCTTATCCAATTTTATCAAAAAGGAAAGATCAAATTGTTAAAATTCTAATGGATAATAATATTGAAGTAAGACCATTAATTTCAGGGTCTATTGGGAATCAGCCATTTTATAAAAAAGATTATGGTAAGTTAGAATTACCAAACGTTACACTTGTAGATAAGTTTGGTTTTTACATTCCAAACCATCCAGATCTGGAAGAATCAGATATAAAAAACATTTCAAATCTAATTAACGGAGAAAATATATGAAAACAGCTTTAGTTACTGGAGTAACAGGCCAGGATGGCTATTATTTGTCAAAACTTCTTATAGAAAAAGGCTATAGAGTTATAGGTCTGATAAGAAGAAATAGTAGATACGATATACAGAATTTTGTTTCTGATATTGGCAGTAAAAATTTTATAATTGAAATAGGTGATTTAACAGACCTGTCATCTATTATAAATATTTTGAAAAAATATAATATTTCTGAATTTTATAATTTAGCAGCCCAAAGTCATGTAGGAATATCTTTCACAAATCCTATTTCAAGTACAGATATTAATGCCATGGGTGTAGTAAACTGTCTTGAGGCAATAAGAATTGTAAATGAGGATATAAAATTTTATCAAGCTTCAAGCTCTGAATTATATGGAGACACAGAGGAAGAATTTCAGAATGAACAAACACCATTTAGACCAAGAAGCCCCTATGGTTGTTCAAAATTATTTTCTTTTGCTATTACTAAAAATTACAGAGAGGCGTATGATATGTTTGCATCAAATGGAATTCTTTTCAACCATGAATCGCCAAGAAGATCAATTAACTTCGTAACAAGAAAAGTAACGTCAACTTTTGCAAAAATTAATGCCGGAACCTTAGATAGATTAGAGATTGGAAATTTAAATGCAAAAAGAGATTGGGGTTATGCCAAAGATTATGTTGAAATGATGTGGAGAATATTAAATCACCATACTCCTGACGACTTTGTAATTGCTACTGGAGAAGTTTATACTGTTAAACATATGATTGAGCTTGCTGCACAGTATTTTGACTATGAAATAGAGTGGGATGGCGAAGGTGTAAATGAAATTGGCTATGATTCTAAAACAAACAAAAAATTAGTTGTAGTAAATCCTGATTACTTTAGACCGGCTGAAGTAGAATATTTGAGAGGAGATTTTTCAAAGGCCAAGAAAATACTTAATTGGGAACCAACTACTAGCTTTAAGCAGCTTATAGAAATTATGTGTGATCATGACAAGAAGCTTTTCTCATAAAAAAATCATTCTTATAACTGGATCTAGCGGTCAAGATGGAACGCTATTAAATAGTTTTTTAAGGGACAAAGATGTAGATATTTTACGAGTTAATAAAAAAAGAACTTTTTGGAATAATGAAGAAATTGATCATTGCAACATACTGAAAATAAATGATGTGAAATCATTATTTAGTAAGTTTAAGATTGAAGAAGTATACCATCTAGCTGCAAAGGTATTATCAACTGAAAGTCGCTCATTAGATGAAGATAGGGGGAAATCGTTTTTAGAAAACTTTGAAGTAAACGTAAAAAGTTTTCACCACATATTAATTAGTGCTCATAAATATACAAAGATTTTTTATCCAACATCATCATACATCTTTGCTCCAAGTGACGCTAAGCTGACAGAAGGGTCTCATATTTCTCCGTCAAATTTGTACGCGATAAATAAGGCAAGTTCATTTTGGTTAGCAAAATATTATAGAGAGAATTTTAAATTATTTGTTTCAACTGGTATCATGTTTAATCATGAATCAGGCCTAAGATCTGATTCTTATATAACAAAGAAAATTATAATTCAAGGAAAGGAAATTATAAATAAAAAACGCACTTTTTTTGAAGTAAATAATGCTAATCAACTTGTTGATTGGGGGCATGCGAAAGACTATGTAAAAGCGATGCATGAAATTTTGCAACTTCCCTATGCAGATGATTTCATCATTTCAAGCGGTGCACTACATTCGATTAGAGATTTTATTAAGATTGTATGCCAAAAACTAGGCATTAAATATACTGAAGATATAATCAAAAGCTTTTCAGATCAAAAAACAGGATATTTTTTTGGAGATAATACAAAAATAATACAATCGACATCATGGAAACCGTCAATCGATTTAGAAAAAATAGTTGAGGATATGCTTTGAGAGTTCTTTTAATTCACGACCAGATGCTTACTAAGGGAGGTTCAGAAAGAGTTTTTACTTATCTTACTGATATATTTCCTGAAGCTGAAATTTTTACATCAACATACAACCCAAACACTTCAATTAGATTTAATAGATCTAGAGATTTAAAAGTTTCCAATTTCTTTAATGTAATTATTAGAAATTCAACAACTTTTAAATTCTTTTTTCCGATTTTAACGTATTATTTTCAATTCAAAAACTTTAAAGGTTATGATCTTATAATCTCATCATCAGCTACTTGTGCGAAGTATATTAGAAATTTTAACGGGAAGCATATTTGTTATTGCTATGTCCCTACAAGAGCTATTTGGGAAATTGACAATTACTTTCCAAAAGAAAGTTTAGTAAAGTCCTTTTTTAAAATTTTATTGCCATATTTTAAAAAAAGAGATTTAGAAACTTCAAAATACATTGATTTGTACATTGGAGATTCTAGAGAGTCTTCAAGAAGGATAAAAAAAACATATAATAGTAGAACAACTTATGCATATAGCCCAATTGAATTTTCTAATTATTCTTCTTTTTTTTCTAGTACAAAAAAAGATTATTATTTATTGGTTTCAAGACTTGATTATTGGAAAAGAGTTGATGTTGCAGTTGATGCATTTAATAAAAATGGGAAAAAGCTAATTATTGTTGGATCAGGAGAAGCACATAAAGAACTATCTTCGAAAGCAAAAGACAATATAGAATTTTTAAATAATGTAAGCGATGAAGAATTAGGCAAATTATATTCAAGTGCTAAAGGTGTAATATTCACATGTGATCTTGAGCATGGATTAATTCCAATAGAAGCTAATGCTTGTGGCACCGCAGTATTATGCTATGGATTCGGTGGGGTAAAGGATACTATGGTAAATTTTAATGGTGAAAATAGTGAAGAAGCAACGGCAGTATTTTTTTACGAACAAAATTTTAATTCGCTAAATAATGCTTTAGCTATTTTTGAAAAAATACATTTTAACTCATATAATATTAGAAATAATGCTAGAAAATTTTCCAGGAATATTTTTAAAGATAATATTAAAAGTATTGTAAGTTCATTTCTCAAAAATGAAGAAAAAGTGTTAAATGAAAACTAAATATAATGTTGGAATTATCGGTTTGGGATATGTTGGAAGTGCTTGTAAGCAAGTTTTTAGTAAAAATAGTACAATACAAACATATGATATTAGAAAAAAGTCAACATGTCAAAGTATAGAAGATTTAGTATCAAAGTCTGATATTATTTTTATTTGTGTACCAACACCCATGAATACTGACGGCTCGACTGATCTTAGTATTATTTCTGATATATTTACCAAAATTGATAAATGCGATAACTTAAGTAATAAGCATTTTTGCATCAAATCTACTATACCAGTTGGAACATGTAGTGAGTTGTCAAAAAAATTTGAAAATTGTAATATTATTTTCAATCCTGAATTCTTGCGAGAAAAAAGTTCAAATAGAGATTTTGAAAACCAAAATAGAATTATCTTAGGAGGCACTAAAAAATCATTAAATGTATTATCTAATTTTTATAAAAATTTTTTTGAAAAAGTACCAATTATTAAAACGGACTATAAAACTGCGGAATTAGCAAAGTATTTTACTAATTCATTTTTAGCCACTAAGGTGTCATTTGCTAATGAAATATATACATTGTGCGATGTCTTAAGAATTAATTATACTGATCTGAAAAGTATTATATTGCTTGATGATAGGATTGTAGATTCTCACCTTGACGTTCCTGGACACGACGAAAAAAAAGGATTTAGTGGTTCTTGCTTTCCTAAAGATTTAAGTTCTTTAATACATCAATACAAAGTATTAAAAGTTAAATCTCCAATCCTTAATGCAGTTTGGGAAAGAAATTATAGCATTGATAGAAAAAACAAAGATTGGGAAGACTTAGCAAAAAGAAAAGTTTCCTTAAATAGAAAGGTGAAAAAATGAATATCGATTTAAAAAAATATTTAAATAATTATAATGATTTAATTTTAAGTGACTCTATTGAAGATAAATTATCTAAGGTAAAAGATTTAGCCATAAAAACATCAAGAAATAAAAAAAATATTTATGTTTTTGGTAATGGTGGAAGCGCAGCAATTGCAGATCACTTTGCTGTTGATATGACAAAAAATGCAAGAATTAATACTAAAACGGTTAACACCGCAGCAATGATTACCTGTCTTGCTAATGATTATGGTTATGAAAATTGGATGAAGAAATCTCTTGAATTTTATGCAAAAGAAGGTGACATAGTTTTTCTTATTAGTTCAAGTGGGAGCTCTATGAATGTTTTGAATGCAGCAAATTATGCTAAAAATAATGAAATAAAAGTTATTACATTTTCGGGGTTTAATCCAAATAATCCATTAAGAGAGTCTGGCGATATTAATTTTTGGGTAAATTCTAAAGCTTATAATATTGTAGAAAACATTCATCAAATTTGGATTTTAAGTATTGTAGATCTCATAATTGGAAAATCAGAATATTCTGCATCATGATTATAAAAGTCTTTCTTGATTTCATTGTATCAATAATTGGATTAATTCTTTTATTGCCTATTTTGGCGATAATATCGATTGCAATATTAATTGAATCAGGTCTCCCAATTTTACATCGAAGGAGAGTACACTATTCTCCGTCAAAAACATTTAATTTTTATAAATTTAGAACAATGTATAAAGACGCTGATAAAAGACTAGAATCTCTTTTATCTAATAACCCTGAAATAAAAAATGAGTACGATAAATATTATAAGCTCAAAAATGATCCAAGAATTACAAAGCTTGGCAAAACTTTAAGAAAATTAAGTTTAGACGAATTACCACAACTTTTAAATGTAGTTTTCTTGCAGATGTCTATAGTTGGTCCAAGACCAAAAACTACTCATGAGCTTAATAAGTATTTTAATAAAAAAAATCAGGAATTATTATACATAGTAAAGCCTGGCATAACGTGTACGTGGCAAATCTCTGGTAGATCAAATATTAATTATGCTCAAAGAATAAAGATGGATTTAGACTATGCTAAGAATAGAAGTTTTATAAATGACCTTATAATTTTGTTTAAAACACCAATTGCCTTATTTAGAAAGGATGCCGTTTAAAAAATGAATATTTTAGTTACCGGAGGTGCAGGATATATAGGAAAAACTTTTATTAATAAATTTTTTAAAAAATTTGATAACATATTTGTAATTGACAATCTTTACGATAGCTTTAATAAAGATTTTCCTGATAATGTAATTTTTTACAAATCAAACTTTGGAGATAAATCAACTTTAGATAAAGTCTTTGAAAATGATATTGATTGCGTTTTTCATTTTGCAGCATTTGCAAGAATTGGAGAATCAAATTCTAACCCAAGCCCTTTCTTCAATAATAACGTTTCTCAAATGATATCGTTACTAGACGCTATGAATAAAAATAGTTGTAAAAAAATTATTTTTTCATCTTCTGCTGCAGTTTTTGGAAATCCAACTACTATCCCCGTCAATGAAAGTCATTCCAAAATTCCAATTAGTTCTTACGGTGAAACTAAATTAATTGGTGAAAAAATTTTAGAATGGTATTATAAAGCGTATAAAATAAATAGTATTTCTCTTCGTTATTTTAATGCTGCTGGGGCATTTGGTAATATTGGGGAGCAACGAAAACATGAAACGCATATATTGCCGTTAATTTTTAAATCAATTAAAGATAATAGTGTTTTTAATATTTTTGGAAACGATTACGCTACTAATGACGGCACTTGTGTTCGTGATTATGTACATGTTGAAGACCTGATTGATGCTCACATGTTGGCATTCTTAAAAATTGAACAGATAAAATTTGATGCTTTTAATTTAGGCTCTGAAAGAGGTGTATCAAATCTAGAGCTAATTAATCTGATATCAGATTTACTAAAAGTTGATTCTAACTATACATTTAAAGAAAGAAGATATGGTGACCCCGACGAACTAATAGCATCTTCTGATCGCGCAAAAAAGTATTTGGGTTGGAATAGCAAACATTCAATTACTGATATTGTAAAATCCTTAATTAAATACTACAATTCTTGATATTGTAAAATAATAAATAAATTACTATAATTCGAAATGGTTATTTCAAGAACACCTTTAAGAATTTCATTTGTAGGCGGCGGTACTGATATGAAATACTTTTATAGTCAAATGCCCGGCAGCGTTATCTCTATCGCTATTAATAAATATATATATATAATTGTAAAAAAAAGATATGATAAAAAAATCGTTCTAAATTACGCTAAAAGAGAAATTGTTTCCTCCGTATCAGAAGTTAAACATCAATTAATCAAAGAATGCTTAGAAATGGTTGGAATTAAGGATTCTATTGAAATTACTTCAATAGCAGATATTCCATCTGAAGGTTCTGGATTGGGCTCGTCAAGTACATTTACCGTAGGTCTTTTAAACGCATTATTTGAATTTATTGGCAAAACTCTGAGCCAAAAAGAACTTGCTAGACTGGCCTGCGAAATTGAGATTGATATCTGCAAAGCTCCAATTGGTAAGCAAGATCAATATGGCGCTAGCATTGGAGGTCTTAAGAAAATTATCTTTCATTCAAACGATGAAGTGGAAATTAATAAAATACCGGACGAAAATAATCTTTACAAAAACTTAGAAGATAAACTCATATTAGTAAATTCTAATATTGTAAGATCAGCTTCTGAAATATTAGAAAAACAAAAGATTAATCTTTCAGAAAATTTTGAAAGACTAAAATCTTTCCCTCATATTGTAAATAAATTTGAAGAAGATCTTTCGAGTCAGTCTTTTAAAAATATGTATACTCAATTAGATGATTATTGGAAAGAAAAAAAGACACTAGTTAAATCTACAGTTAAAAATAATCTAGAAAGAATATATGATGAGCACGTTCCTAAAAACTGCTATGCTGGAAAGATTTGTGGAGCGGGAGGCGGAGGATACTTTATGTTTTTCAAAAAAGAGAATAGTAAGCTAGACTCAGAAAAATATTTTAATATTAAAATTGATCTATCTGGATCAGTTATTATATATAAAAATTAGCTTAAAAACATAGTTAATATCTATATTCATCTTTCTTGAACGGACCATCTACTTTAACTCCAATATAATCTGCTTGTTCTTTTGTCAAGACTGTTAATTCAGCATCAAGATGTTCTAAGTGAAGTCTAGCTACTTCCTCATCAAGCGTTTTTGGTAAATGATAAAGATTTACTGCGGGTTTATTTTTTGCAAGAAATATTTGAGCTAATACTTGATTAGCAAAGGAAGTAGACATCACAAAACTGGCATGCCCTGTTGCACAACCAAGATTTACCAACCTTCCTTCTGCAAGTAAATATATTTGTTTTTTGTTAGGAAATGTATAACAGTCATATTGAGGTTTAATTTTTTCTCTAACTGCATCCGAATTATTTAATCCTTCAACTTGAATTTCATTATCAAAATGACCAATATTACATATAATAGCCTGATCTCTCATTTTTTTCATATCTTTGAGCGTAATAATATCTTTATTTCCTGTGGTTGTGACAAATAGATGACCTTGATCAAGAACATTTTCAAGTTTTTTGACTGAGAAACCTTCCATAGCTGCTTGTAGTGCACATATTGGGTCGATTTCAGTAACTATTACATTACAACCATAGGATTGCATTGATTGCGCACAGCCTTTACCCACATCTCCATATCCGCATATTACTACTGTTTTTCCAGCTAACATTACTTCAGTAGCTCGTTTAATACCGTCAGCTAAAGACTCTCTACATCCATAGAGATTATCAAACTTAGACTTTGTAGCAGAGTCATTCACATTGAACGCTGAAAATAGTAATTCTTTATCTTCCTGCATTTGTACTAATCGTGATACTCCAGTTGTTGTTTCCTCGGATACACCAATGATATCAGGAACAATGTGATGCCAATAATTTGGATTAGATTTGTGAATCTTCCTCAACAAATTCTCTATTACTACTTCTTCAGTATTTGTAGTAGTAATATCTGGTGTTTTGCCATTAGCATTAAAGAATTCTTCAAGAGCATAACCTTTATGAATTAATAGAGTTGCATCTCCGCCGTCATCTACAATCAAATTTGGACCTATATTTTCGCCAAAGGATATTGCATCAAAAGTACAATCCCAATATTCTTCTAATGTTTCACCTTTCCACGCAAAAACAGGGGTATTTGTTTTAGCTATAGCCGCCGCCGCTTCATCTTGGGTAGAAAAAATATTACAACTGGCCCATCTAACGTCGGCTCCTAAATCTTTCAATGTTTCAATGAGAATAGCAGTTTCTTTAGTCATGTGCAAAGAACCGGTTAATCTTAATCCTTTAAGAGGCTTTTCTGGTCCATATTTTTCTCTTAAGGCCATTAGTCCTGGCATTTCCTTCTCTGCAATAGCAATTTTTTTTCTACCTAGCTCTGCTAAATTGATATCTTTTATTCTATAATTGTTGTTCATAATGAGCCTAATTTATCAGTCAAATCTATTTTTTCCCAGGGAAGATTTTCTTTGCCAAGATGACCATAGTTTGTTGTGTCTGTAAGGTTGATATTAAATAAATCAAATTTATTAATAATGCCAAGCGGAGTTAGATCAACATTTAATTGAACCCATTTTGTAATATCAGATCTTACTTTGCCATCGCAATAAATATAGATTGATGTTGGTTCTTTAATTCCAATTGCATAACTGAGTTGTACAGTAGCATTTGACGCTATTTTGCTTGCAACAATATTTTTCGCTATATATCGCGCCATATATGTAGCACTTCTGTCCACTTTAGTGCAATCTTTTCCACTAAATGCACCTCCACCATGTGGTGCATATCCTCCATATGTATCTACAATAATTTTTCTACCTGTTAATCCTGTATCGCCATCAGGGCCACCAACTACGAATCTTCCAGTAGGATTAATCATAAATTCTGTATTTGAATCAACATGATTATAAATAATGGGAGTAATAATATCTCTTACGCTACTGCGAACATTATCAATTGACATATCTTTAGCATGTTGTGTACTACAAATAACATTAGATATACCAATTGGCTTATTAATATCAGAATAAGTAAATGTAATTTGCGCTTTTCCATCAGGCCCCAACCATGATGCGCCTTGATGTCTTGCATCTGCTAATGCTTTAGTAATTTGATGACTATAATGAATTGGGCTTGGCATCAAGCTTTCTGTTTCATTGCATGCATATCCAAACATCAATCCTTGATCTCCTGCACCAAAATTGTCAGTTCCAAGTGCGATATCAGGACTTTGACCATGAAGCTCACTGTAAAATTTTAAATTTTTCCAACTAAAGCCTTTTTGATCATAGCCAATAGATTTTACAGTATCTCTTGTAATTTTTTCTAGCATGACTTTATTAATTTTTTTACTGCTTTTATATTCACCAGCAATTGTTACCATGTTAGTAGTTACTAGTGTTTCTATAGCTGCGCGATGAGCTGTATTATTATCGATAATGTAGTCAGCAATTGCATCAGATATTAAGTCTGAGACTTTATCTGGATGGCCTTCTGTAACAGATTCTGATGTAAATGTGTATGTGTTCATTTATTTTTGTTGGACCCATCTATGAAGTGTATAGTCAACTGTAATTTCATCACCAGAATTTACTATTGATAACGTCTTTATTTTAATAAAATCATTTTCATATACTGCTTCGCAGTTAGGTGTTGTACTATGATTGAAGAATCCACCAAGAGAGGTTCTTATATACCCATGTAAAAATCTATCATCTTTAACATGGCTAATCCCTAGTTCTACGCCTTCTTTAATTTCTTCGGTGGCAAATAATCCTAGACCATGAATAGCTGATTTTTTAATCGTTAAGTATGCAGGTATTGGCTTAAACTGTTTTAATTTATTAAAGTCATTCATTGTGGTCAAAGTATTATTTTTTTAACTCATAATAAATGTTTTTATTTAAGGCGAATTAGAATATATTCGCAACAGAAATGAATAAAGAGTATTACATAAAGAGTATAACATAATCATGGCCGTAATTGATCAAATAATTCTATTACAAGATGTTGATAATAAATTATTTGAAATCAATAAACTACTAGGCGATCTTCCAAATCAAGTTCAAGAACTAACTGATCAACAAGGGGCTACTACTAATTCTTTGTCTGGTAAAGAAGAGTTATTAAAAACTACTTCAGTAGATATCCAGACTTCAGAGACATTAATTGCGACCACACAAGAAAAAGTAAATACTCTCAAAGATAAATTAATTGATGGCTCTATTAGTAATAATAAAGAGTATGATGCTATGATGGATACTATTGATTTTGAAAAAAATATAATCTTTGAAAAAGAAAATGAATTATTAGTTCTTATGGAGACAAAAGAAAACTTATCGAAAGAGATTGATGAAGATAAAGCAGCTCTAGATGGTATTATTGAAGAGTTAAATATTAAAAAAGAATCATTAAATCAAAAAATGGAAGATGTTTCAGACGAAAAAAATGCTCTTTTGAAGGAGCGTGATACCATCATTGTTGATATTGATGAAAATACTTTAGATCAATATTTACAAATCTATGAAGCCAGATCCGGCGTTGCATGCTCTGAAATTCTTGACAATAATTGCGAGGGGTGTGGTGGTTATATTCCTCCTCAAATAGTAAATGAAGCTCTAGGTAAAAATATTGTTAATTGTGGCACATGCAGTAGGTTTTTACACAAAACTGAAAATTAATTTTTTTCTTCTTAATTCAACTTCTATCCCTTATTATACTTCAATGAGCTGATTGGATGATTACTCAATTTATTTGAGAGGAAAGTCCGGGCACCGTAGAGCATAGTGCCACCTAACGGGTGGGATTCGTGAGAATATGGATTAGTGCAGCAGAGAATAGACCGCCATTTGTTTGGCAAGGGTGAAACGGAGGTGTAAGAGACCCCCAGTAGTAGTGGTAACATTGCTAGCTTGTAAACCCCACTAGGTGCAAGATCAAGTAGTTCCAAGATACTGCTCGTATCATTGAGGAACGGGTAGGTCGCTAGAGTTCTATAGTGATATAGAATAGAGAGGAATGATCATCACATTGTAAAGTGTACAGAACCCGGCTTATAGATCGGCTCAAAAATTTAAAAACTATAAGAAAGTATATTTAAAATGAATAAATCAAAAATTGCAGGATTAGGATTTAATGTTCCAGATAATATTGTAACAAACCACGACCTTGAAGAAATGATGGATACGTCAGACGAATGGATACAAACTAGAAGTGGAATTAAAGAAAGGCGTTGGGTTCAAGATGGTATGTCTAATTCAGATATGGCATTACCGGCATGTAAAAAGGCTATTGATTCTGCTGGAATCACTCCAAATGATATTGATGCTATTATTATTGGAACTGTTTCTCCCGATTATAATTTTCCAGGAATCGGTCCAATTTTACAACAAAAATTAGGAATTAATAAACACATACCAGCATACGATATTAGTGCTGCGTGTTCTGCGTTTATTTACCTTCTTGAAATGGGTGACCAATATATTCAAACTGGTAAATACGAAAACGTTCTATTAGTTGGTTCGGATGTGATGTCATGTATTATAGACAAGACACCAGAAGGTAGGGCTACAGGTGTTTTATTTGGTGACGGGGCAGGTGCTGTAGTTTTACAGCGTTCGACAGATGAAAGCTGTATTCTGTCAACTCACTTATATGCCGACGGAAAAGGAATGGAGCATCTAAATGCAAAAGCTCCAGGCTCAGTATTTCATCCTGACAGAATTAACAAAGACATTATTGATCAAAGACATCATTTTCCACACCAAAATGGCAGAGAAGTATTTAAAAATGCGGTAAAAAGAATGCCTGAATCCGTTGATTTTGCTATGAAGCATAATGATTGGACCACCGATGATGTTTCGTTAGTAATTGCTCATCAAGCTAATTATAGAATATTAGAAACATGTGCAAAGCGGATGGGAATTTCTATGGATAAAATGTATGTTAATATTCAAAAGTATGGCAATACGACTGCTGGTACTATCCCGATTGCAATGTGTGAAGCTTTAGCAGAGGGAAAATTTAAAAAAGGAGATAACATAATATTAACTGCATTTGGAGGCGGATATACCTGGGCATCTGCTGCAATTCGTTGGTAATTAAATGGTTAATTTTTTCAATATAAAACGATTTTTTAAAGAAAATAGATTACCTGTACTAATCTTTCTAGGTCTATCTATTGCGATATCCTTAACATTCCCGACAGGCTTTTCAATACGTTATGCATATCAAGTTGATGATATTGCGACTGAACCAATTATTGCGCCATTTGATTTTGGAGTATTGAAAACAGAGCAAAAGTTAAATAAAGATTTAAGCGAAGCGAAGCAATCTGTACCTTATAGCTTTAATAGGGACCAGGATTTTGTAAATAAACAAATTTCAAAAATTGATACATTCTTTGTGTACTTAAGCGATATTAATGATTCTCATAATCAATATATCACTTCCCAAGATTCATTATACAAGTATAGATATGAACCTGAATTTGAAAGTTTCCAAAGTAGCTTTATCGCTGATAGTACAACATATATTACATTATATAATGCTTTCTTAGATCAATACTCTTTTCAAATAGAAAAAGGTCAATGGGACCAATTATTGGGCATTAGCGGAGAATTGACTGAAGAAATTAATCTAGAGACTTTCAAAAATTCTATTAGACAAATTTCTTTAAATCGTTGGGCTGAAGGATTGCTTGATGAGCCACTTGAAAATATCGAAAGCTTAGACATTAGTATTGTACAAGGAGGTGAACTAGTTATAGCACCTGTAAAAAATTTCAATGATATTGAATCTGCATGGAAAAAAAATAAAGAGGAAGTCAATGTAATATATACTGACGAGTTAGATATCAAGTCAATCCTTAGCTATGAATTAATTAATGAATTTACTAAACCAAATATTTTATTTGATAAAGACTTAACACTGAAAAGACAAAAAGAGCGATTAGATAGAGTTTCTAGATTCCAGGGTACAGTTTTAGCTAATGAACTTATTGTTGATACTAATAATCGTATTACTGAAAATATTTTATTAAAACTAAAATCATTGCAATTTGAATCTGAACGCCGACAAGGATATGAAAAGGCAACTGATAGAATTAGAGAATATTTAGGAGCATTTTTTGTCGTATCGATCCTTTTATTTTCCCTATTTACCTTTTTTTATATTTATAGAAATTACTATTTTAAAGAATACAAGATTCTAATATTAATTAGTCTTTTAATGTACGCTATAATCTTTTTTGCGTGGCTCGCTGAAAGTTATCAACTTCCAGTTTATATTATTCCAGTAGCAATGATTTCTATACTTTTAACAGTATTGTTAGATGCATCCGTTGCAATTATGATTTCTACAATATTAATACTTCTAATTTCTCTTTTAATTGGAAATGATCTAGACTTTGCTATTATACAATTTTTTATTGCCTCAATGTCCATATTTAGTGTGAGAAGATTAAGAAAGAGGCGCCAAATTATAATGACTATGTTATTATTGGTATTTTGCAGTGTCTTTGTTTTTTTCTCTGTGATGCTATTTAAAGGAATTGATTTTTTAGATTATAATTATTCAAACGTTGGATACTTAGCTTTGGCAAGTTTTCTATGTCCAATACTATCATTTGGTCTTGTACCTCTTTTTGAGCCTTCATTTGGAATAACTACGGACTTAACATTGATTGAACTTTTAGACTATGATCAGCCATTATTAAAAAAATTAATGGAAGATGCTCCAGGTACACATACCCACAGTGTTAAAGTTGGAACGTTAGCAGAATCATGTGCTAATGCGATTGGAGCTAGAGCGTTGCTTTGTAGGGTTGGAGCCTACTATCATGATATTGGCAAGATTAAGAAACCTGAATATTATGCTGAAAACCAAATAGGAATTAATAAGCATGACACTATTAGCCCTTACATGAGTGCCAAAATTTTAAAACAGCACGTTACTGACGGGCTTGAGCTGGCTGACGAATATGGCATACCATCAATTGTAAAAGATTTTATTGCTACGCATCATGCCACAAATAGAATGGAATATTTTTATCAAAAAGCATTATCTGAATCCGATAATCCTGACACAGTTGATGAAAAAGAATTCAGGTATCCAGGGCCAAAACCAAAAACTAAAGAAACAGGAATTGTAATGATTGCTGAAGCAATAGAGGCACAAGCAAATTCTGTTAAAAATCCAACTTTTGAAAAATTTGAAAAAATGATTGATCAGGCTATCAAGAGTCGATTGCAAGATGGACAGCTTGATGAATGTCCTTTGACAATGAGTGATTTGCAAAAGATTAAAGGTAGAAGAGATGGAAAGGAAGGGTTACTCCCCGTACTTTCTGGCTTATATCACTCAAGACCAGAATATCCTTCAAAAAAAGAAAATGATTAACCTTAGCGTAAGTACAACCAACGATACCTATCGTTACAATTACGATTCAATTAAAAAATTATGCGGCCTTGTCTTAGATAGTTCAAACTATGAAAGTATAACAATGAACATAATATTTACTAATGACAAAGATTTAAGTAAAATGAAAAGAGAATATTTCAATGAAGACGTACTAACAGATGTACTTGTTTTTCCAATGCAAAATGATATATTGCTGGATTCAGAAGTTTATATAAGCTATGAAAGAGCAATGGAGAGTAGCAAAGAATTTGGAGTATCGCTAAACAATGAATTAGTTAGGCTCATTGTTCACGGATTATTGCATTTATTAGGCTATAAAGATGATAATGATAAATCAAAAAAAATTATGTTTAATAAGCAAGAAGCTATAGTAGAAAGCTGTAATATTAATATTATATGAATGATACAGATCAAAGATTAAAGAAGCTAATTGGGCTTGTTCAAAACCTTAGGGCTCCAGGTGGTTGTGATTGGGATAGAAAACAAACATCAGAAACATTAATTCCATATTTGTTAGAAGAGTCTCATGAAGTAGTTGAAGCTATTTTAGATAAAACTCCTTCATTGTTGAAAGAAGAACTTGGAGATTTATTGCTTAATATTGTATTTCAGGTAGTTCTTGCTGAAGAAAAAAAAGAATTTAATATGGATGACGTCATAAGCGGAATTAATAAAAAAATTATTAATCGTCACCCTCATGTATTTACCAAAAACAAGACAGCCAAATTTTCATCAAAAAAAAATTGGGAATTAAATAAAAGCAAGCAAAAGAAGAGAGACTCTATACTAGATGGTATACCAAATACCTTATCTCCACTAATTGTATCTCATAGGCTTCAAGATAAGTCTGCTGCAGTGGGTTTTGAATGGGAAAATATTAATCAAGCTATTGAAAAAATAGATGAAGAGCTGAATGAGCTAAAATTGGGAATTATTAATAATGATCAAAATAATATGGAAGAGGAAATAGGAGACCTATTAACAACCATAGTCAACTTATCTCGATTTCTAAATATTTCTGCAGAATTAGCATTGAAAAAAGCTAATAATAAATTCTATAATAGATTTAGTAAAATAGAGAGAGAAGTTTTAAGAGATAAAAAAATAATTAATGAGTTATCAATTAGTGAATTAATGCAATATTGGAGGCAAGTTAAAAATGAAGAAAAATAAGGTTGTTGGCATAACATTTGGCTCATTTGATTTATGTCATTATGGTCACGTTTTAATGTTTGAAGAATGTAAGCAGTTCTGTGATTATTTAATTGTGGGAGTTCAATCAGATCCATCTATTGATCGCCCTGAAAAAAACTCGCCTATCCAATCTCATGAAGAAAGATTAGGTCTTGTCAAATCGATTAAATACGTGGATGAAGTAAGGTCTTATACTACAGAGAGCAGCCTCATTGAATTATTAAAGGAAATTAATCCCGACTTAAGGATACTTGGCGCTGACCACAAGGGAACAAGATTTACAGGTTGTGATTTAGATATTAAAAATATTTTTAATTCAAGAGATCATGGTTTTTCTACAAGCGAACTAAGAAATAGAGTATATAAGGCAGAAAAAAAGAAATTAATTAGTTAGATTACTAATGATAATGCTTGATCCAATTTTTAAAAATTTCTCATCTTGAATTATCCATTTATCTAATAAACTGATCTCTTTAACTGCAAGAACTGACAACTTATTATTAATAAAGACAGCATCAAATTTAATGTCAATATCATCAAAATTTATTTTATAAGGATTTTTAGGTATTAACGTACTAGGCGTCAATGACTTTTTTGAAAATTCAGGAAGTATATTATTCAAAAAAATAGAAAATGTATATTCAGAACTAATATTGTCCATGATAAGCAAGCCTCCTTGCTTTAAATGATTTTGTAAAATTGATAGTTCATTGTTTTTAAGTTTTAAATAATCATTGTTGCAAATTATTATGATTGGATAAGATGATATATCCTGTTCTGATATAGACCTTGACTTGTAAGTTGTAAAGAATATTTTAGCTGTTTGCTGTGTATATTTTAGCATCTCAGATACTGAATCGTCATTACAGTCTCCAAGCAGTAACACCCTTTGATTTTGTGCAAAGACTACGCTCTGAAAAGATAAAAGTAATAATATTTTTATAGTAAGAATTTTTTTCATCATTATTTACAATTTAGGTTTTAATTTTCTTTAAATGAATAAACAGAAATTAATTCTATATTTATTATTAGTAAGCATTCCTTTTGCCCAGTCAAAAAATGTAGATTTTGAAAAATCCATTTCAGATACTGAAAATCAAATTAAAGTATTACAAAAATCTATTATTAAGAATAATAACGAGATCAAAAATCTTCAATCTAAAGCTAGGCAATCAAGTAACATTCTTAGTATAACAAAAAAAAATATCCAAAATTCTCAAAATTTAATCAAGGCATATGACAAAAAAATAGCCCTTTATACTAAACAGTCTAATAATCTAAAAAAAGCTATAATATCAAATAATCAAGATATGGAATTAATTAAAAAAAAATATGCAGAACGATCGATAAATTTATACAAAAAAAAGAACCAGGCCCTTAATAGCTTTATTTTCAATTCAAATAGTCTAAATCAAGTTGCTTATCGGTTAAGATATTATAGCATCATTTCCGACATAAATCAAAAATCAGTGGATAGGCTTGCTACATCACAGTTTTATAATAATAAAAAGAAAGAAGAGATTGCTTCTCTTATCAAAAAAACAGATAAAAATAAAATATTGAAAAACACAGAATTGCAGTCATTAGATAAGAAAAAAAAGTATCAAGAATCTTTGCTTATTGAATTAAAAAAAGAAGAAAAATCAATTAAGCAAGAACTAAGTAACCAGAATAGTCAGATAAACTCTCTAGAAACATTACGGAAGACTATTATTGAATCCAAAAAGAAGTATGATGCAGAGCAGTTAGCAAAGCTTGAAGCAATTAAGGAAGATATACAAAAGTATAAAGGTAAATTAATCTGGCCAGTAAATGGTAAAATTATAAAAGGATTTGGACCTCAATGGAATTCTAAACTAAACACAACGCTCGATAATCCTGGAATTGATATTTCAGCTTCAGCAACAGAACCGGTAAGAAGCGTGTTTGATGGACTTGTCACTACAATAACTTTTATATCTGGATATGGTACAACAGTTATTATAGATCATGATGGTGGATATTTTACAGTATTTACTCATTTAGAAAATTTACTGATTAGTGAAAATATGATTATAAAAGAAGGTCAAGAGATTGGGTATGTTTCAAATAATAATATTATCCACTTTGAAATTTGGGGTAATAATCAAAAATTGAATCCAACAAAATGGATAAAAAATGGATATAAGTAACTTACAACCAAAAGTCTGGAACAATCTTCAGACTATTGCATCAGGAAATAAAATTGGTAATGCTTACTTGTTTCATGGGCCTAGTGGAGCAGGCAAGGAAGCGTTGGCACTTAAATTTTGTAGTCTATTAACAGGGTTGAAGCTAGATCAATTTATTAATCACCCAAATATTTTTTTAATAGTTCCCGGAGATGCTGACTTTTATAAAAAATTATTTAAAAACTCTAAAATGGATCAAAAAGAATACCAAGAATGGAATAATTTTTGGAAAGAAAAATTAATATTTCCATTAAAGGAAAATAAATTCTCAAATAGTAAAAGAATTCCTATTGAAGTCCTAAAAAATCTTAAAAAGGATATTTTTTTTAAATCTCAAAAGAAAAAAGTTGTGATAATTTTTGATGCCCATGCTCTTTCAGAAGGATCAGCTGAGTCAGCAAACGCTTTACTAAAGCTTTTGGAGGAACCACCAAACAACACTTCTTTTTTGTTAATAACTAATTTAACTAATAATATAGTACCAACTATTTCTTCAAGATGTCAGATGATTGGTATCCCAAGAATTTCTTCTAAGTATCTTTTTGATGAGCTAGATAAACACACAAATTTCAATGTTGAAATTTTATCATATTTGTCTAGTAATAATTTGCATAAAATTAATTTATTAAACGAATCTTCAAAGGAATCAATACTCGATATAATTAAAAATTATTCTGAAAGTATTCAATATATGAATGCAGAAGTGGTATCATTATTTGCTGACAACACTCTTTTGAATTTTAATACTAAAAGGGAATTATTTATTTTTGAATTAGATATCATTAAAAAATGGCTTGAATGTAATATGATGATTAATGAGTCAATCACCGTTCCATTTATTTGGAATGATTTTACAGATTTGAGTAAAGAATTTCTTATAAATAATCCAAATGCAAACATACTTTCTTTATTGAAAGAAGTGGATAGCTGTTTAAATAATTTAAAGTATAATAGTTCTCCAAAGTTATCTATAATGAATATGATTATTAATAGTCATAAATCTTTAAGTTAAGCCATGAAAAAATATTATATCACAACACCAATTTATTATGTGAACGATAAACCTCATATTGGTCATGCTTATACAACTATTTTAGCAGATACTTTATCTAGATATAGAAATCTAGTAGGTGAAGAGTCATTTTTTTTAACAGGTTTAGATGAGCATGGTCTAAAAGTACAACAAGCAGCAGAGAAAAATAAAGTGTCCCCATCTGAGCATTGCGATAAAATGGCACCTGCATTTTTAAGGTTGTGGGATAAGTTAAATATAAATTATTCAGATTTTATAAGAACAACAGAAGAGCGACATACAAAAATTGTTCAAAATATTTTAAGCGAAGTATATAATAATGGAGATATTTATCAAGATGAATATGAGGGATGGTATTCAATATCTGAAGAAAGATTTATTACAGAAAAAGAGGTAGATAGCGGTCTTTTTGGAGAAGTAAAAAAGATCAAAGAAAAAAACTATTTCTTCAAAATGAGTAAATATCAGTCAGAGTTAATTACAAAAATTGAAAATGACGAACTATCTATTGAGCCTAAAAGCAGAAAGAATGAAGTATTAGGCTTTTTAAAAAATAATTTATCTGATTTATGCATATCTAGACCAAAATCTAGATTAGAATGGGGTATTGAGATTCCATTTGATAAAGATTACGTTACATATGTTTGGTTTGATGCACTTATAAACTATATATCAGTTCCGAAATATTCATTGGATATGAATGTTTTTGATTTGCACTGGCCTGCAGATGTTCATTTAATTGGAAAAGATATTTTAACAACCCACTCAGTATATTGGCCAACAATGCTAATGTCATTAGACTTACCACTACCCAAAGCTATTTTTGCGCATGGCTGGTGGTTAACAGATGAAAAGAAAATGAGTAAATCTCTTGGCAATGTTATTGACCCCTTAATGTTAATTGATGAATTTGGAGTTGATTCAGTGCGTTATTATCTAATGGCTGAAATGGTGTTAGGTCTTGATGCGACTTTTTCAATGGATTCTTTTGTTAAGAAGTATAATAGCGATCTAGCAAATGATTTAGGAAACTTGGTAAGTAGGGTATGTACATTGATTAGTAAAAACTTTGACAATAAAATCCCACAATATAGTAATAAAGAAAGTGTTTTATTGGACAACTTTGAACATATAGACTTAAAAGAGAATTTAGATAATTTTAAAATGGATGCCCTATTGCGCGATATAATGAGTTTTGTCAGATCGGTGAATGGTTATATGGAGACAAACCAGCCTTGGAAGCTTGTAAAAAATGACAAAGAAGCAGCCGGAAATATTTTATACCACGCTGCAGAATCTTTGAGAGTTTCTGCAGTGATGCTTGCCCCTGTAATGCCTGAAAAATCTAAAGAAATTCTTAATGCACTTGGTACTAACAATACTGAATTATCTTGGTTGGGCTTAAAACCTTTAGATAAGATTATTAAGGGTGATCCAATATTCCCGAGAATTGTTCAATGACCCTAATAGATACCCATGCACATCTTTACTACGACAAGATGTTTAATAATCTTGATGTAGTTATTCAAGAAGCAAAAAAAAATAGTGTAAAAAAAATTATATGTATTGGTACGGACTTAAAAACTTCAAAACAATCTGTTGATATAGCAGAAAAATACAATAATATTTATGCTGCAGTGGGGATCCACCCCCATGACTCAAAAGATGTTAATAAAGACTACATAAATGAGCTTGAAATATTAGTTAAAAAGAGTAAGAAAGTTATTGCTATCGGAGAAATTGGTATTGATCATTTTAGAAATCTATCACCCAAAAAAATCCAAGAAAAAGTAATGATAGAGCAAATAGAGCTAGCAAAGTCTTTATCTTTACCAATTATTTTTCATAACAGAGATGCAGACAATGATATTTTAGAAATATTAAAATGTCATCCAATTGAAAAAGCTTTAGCTCATTGTTTCTCAAGTGACCTTAATTTTGCTAAAGAACTTCTAGATATTAATGTGTTACTTTCTTTTTCGGGAAACGTTACATTTAAAAATTCTATTAATCAAACAGCGTTAAAGAACATTTCACTTAAAAATTTTGTACTAGAAACTGACTGCCCTTTTTTAGCACCTCAACCTTTCAGAGGAAAGCCTAATGAACCTAAATATGTGAAAGATATAGCTATGTTTATATCTGAATTTCTTGATATTGATTTCGAAGAAATTGCAAAGCAAACTACTAAAAATGCTGAAGAATTTTTTAATATATAATGGTGTTTGCAAAAAAGAAGTGGGGACAAAATTTTTTAGTTGATAATAATCTTCTAGATAAAATCATTAAAACAATAAATGTAAAAGATAGTGAAAATGTTCTTGAGATTGGACCTGGACATGGGGCACTTAGCGAAAAGCTTGTTGATGTCTCAAAAAGTTTGTCAATGATTGAAATTGACCCTGATCTAATTAAAATTCTAGAAGTTCACGATAAGCTGTTAGATTCAAAAATTATAAATCAAGATATACTTAAGGTTAATTTAAAAAGTTTAGAAATTGAAAATCCTATTGTTGTAGGAAATATACCATATAATATTACGTCACCAATAATTTTCTGGTTAATCGATCACTTAGATGATTGGAATAGAGCTTATTTAATGGTTCAAAAAGAGGTTGCTCATCGCTTATCAGCAAAAATTGGAACAAAAGATTACAGCAGGGTCACTGTAATGACGAGCTTATTTTTTGATATTAGTATTTGTTTCAATATTTCTCCGAATGTTTTTTTACCTAGACCAAAAGTTCAATCTTCGTTTATTTTAATAGAAAAAAGAGAAGATTTTAACAAAAAAACTGTTGATACTAAAAAGTTTAGCCAGGTTGTAAGAATGGCTTTCAACCAAAGGAGAAAGATGTTAAGAAATTCACTTTCAGCGCTCAATATTAATCATGACATGTGCAAAATAGATTTTACAAGAAGGCCAGAGCAACTAACAGTTGATGAATTTATTGACATTTCAAATAATATTATATGATAATTGGCATTTCTCATTTTTATCGTTAAGTTTCCGCACTATGATAGAAGTAAATATAAAAGATAATGAATCGCTTGAAAGAGCATTAAGACGTTTCAAAAAGAAATGGGAACGTTCTGGTGTCCTTAAAGATGTAAAAAGAAAAGCTTTTTACGAAAAGCCAAGTGTGACAAAAAGAATTGCGAAAAAACAAACTATTCGCAGAGCTATCAGACTAGCAAAATTCAATAATTAGTCTAATAACTCCCCTTTCTATTTTCCAAAAAATGTTCTAATCTCCGATATGCTTATAAGAAGTGCATCAGGACTCAGAGGTATTGTAAAAGATGATTTCAGCCCAGAAATGATTGATCAATATGTTGCCTCATTTATTTCCAATCAAAATATTACATCATGTGTTATTGGAAGAGATGGTAGATCTTCTGGGCAAGAAATATCTCAGTGGGTTATAGATTCATTAACTAGCTATGGCGTTAAAGTTGATAACTGCGACCTAGCAACAACTCCCACTATGCAATTAATGGCAGAAAAAAGTCACTATGATGGTGGAATTGTTATTACTGCTAGCCATAATCCGGCCGAATACAATGGTCTAAAATTTCTCCAAAAAGATGGTACATTCTTATCTCCAGGGCAATGTAGCGCATTATTTGCATCTGTAGATAATAACATTGATTTATCTAAATCTGAATCAGCTGCTAGTGTATCAAACTACAAACATGCAAATCAAGAACATATTTCAAAGGTCTTAGATTCTAGCTTAGTAGATGTTAACAGTATTCGTTCAAGAAAATTTAAGGTAGTAATAGATTCCGTTAATGGAGCAGGGTCAGATATTTTACCCCAATTATGCAAAGATTTAGGATGTGATGTCAGCTTGATAAATTGTGAAGGTGATGGAAATTTTACTCGAGTAGCTGAACCTCTAGCAGAAAATTTGAAAGATCTTGAGAAAAAGGTGTTAGAAGACGACGCTGATATTGGTTTTGCGACTGACCCAGATGGAGATAGACTATCTATAGTTTCAAATACAGGTAAAGCTATTGGCGAAGAATATACCCTTGTTTTAGCTTTTAAAAATTTTATTTATTATAACGATAGCAAAATAGTTACAAATCTGTCTACATCGCGAATGATTGATGATATTTCATCAGGTTCTATTAGAACCAAAATTGGAGAGGCTCATGTAGTTGAAAAGATGAAGGAACTAAACATTGATATTGGGGGAGAGGGAAATGGTGGTGTAATTTTAAGGGAGACTCATCTTGGAAGAGACTCTTTAGTTGCCATAGCAATGACACTAAATCTTCTATCAAAAGACAGTAGACCACTAAGTGAAATAGTGTCTGAAATTCCTAAATATATATTTATTAAAGATAAAATTAAAGTAGACGATTCAATAAATTTTGATAATCTTGCTACTGTATTCAATTGTGACCAAATTAACAGAGAAGATGGAATAAAATTTATTTGGCCAAAAAAATGGATTCATATCAGGAAATCGAATACGGAACCAATTATTAGAATTTTCGCTGAAGCAAAAACAGGAACTGAAGTGAACGGTTTAGTTCAAACTTTAAAAGACTATTTAAAATGAAATTATTAGACTCAAAATACTCCCCAAGCATTTTAGAAAAAAAATGGTACGAGTACTGGATGAAAAAACAGTATTTCTCATCATCGCCATCGGAAGATAAGGAGAATTATACTATTGTAATACCACCACCCAACGTGACAGGGAAACTGACAATGGGCCATGTACTAAATAATACTATTCAAGATATATTAATAAGAAAAGCAAGAATGGAAGGAAAGAATGTATCCTGGATTCCTGGAACAGATCATGCTTCAATAGCTACTGAATCAAAAGTAGCAAAAATGTTAAAAGATAAAGGGATTGATAAAAAAGATATTTCTAGAGAGGAATTTTTAGATCATGCATGGGAATGGAAAGAAAAATACGGCGGGATTATTCTTGAACAACAGCAAAAATTAGGAAATTCATGTGATTGGGAGAAGCTTACATTTACGATGGACGAAGACTATTCTAATGCTGTACTTGAATCATTCGTTAGACTATATAATAAAGGTCTGATTCATAAAGGGACTAGATTGGTTAATTGGTGCCCAAAATCTCAGACCGCATTAAGTGATGAAGAGGTTTTTTTCAAAGAAGTTGAAGGAAAGTTATGGTATATAAAGTACCAGGTAGAAGGAGCTGATACATTCATTGAAATTGCGACTACCAGACCAGAAACAATGCTTGGCGATGCTGCCATAGCAGTGAACCCTGAAGATAAAAGATTTAAGAATTTAATTGGCAAGAAAGCAATTTTGCCGTTAGTAAATAAAACAATTCCAATTATATCTGATAAGATGGTTGACCCTGATTTTGGAACGGGATGTGTTAAGATTACTCCTGCACACGACCCAAATGATTATAATGTTGGTAAAAAGCATAACCTACGAATGTTAAATATTATGAATCCTGATGGGTCTATTAATTCAAATGCGCCAAAGCAATATATGGGATTGACAAGAGAAGATGCTAGAAAGAAAATTATTAATGATTTAAATGCAGAGGGCTATCTTTTAAAAGAAGAAGATTATATGCATAAGGTAGGATATTCTGAGCGAGGCGATGTTCCAATAGAATATTACCTATCCAATCAATGGTTCTTAAAAATGAAGGAACTTGCAAAACCTGCTTCAGATGTTGTTAAATCAGGGGAAATAAAGTTTTATCCAAATCATTGGGTAAAAACATACAATCACTGGATGGACAATATACAAGATTGGTGTATTAGCCGTCAACTGTATTGGGGGCATCGCATTCCAGTATGGTACAAGAAAGGTTCCGATCATTCAAATCAAGAAAATTGGTATGTTTCAATCAATCCACCCGAAGATATTAATAATTGGGAACAAGACTCGGATGTTTTAGATACATGGTTTAGTTCCTGGTTGTGGCCATTTGGAGTGCATGGTTGGCCCAATAATGAGAAATTAGTAAAACAATACTATCCAACAGATATACTTGTAACTGGTCCTGATATTATTTTCTTTTGGGTAGCAAGAATGATTATTTCAGGTATAGAATTCTTAGATGAAATTCCATTTAAGGATGTTTATTTTACAAGCATTTTAAGGGACAGTTCAGGAAGAAAATTAAGTAAATCTCTTGGAAATTCTCCTGATCCAATTGAATTATTTGAGAAGTATGGAACTGATGCAACTAGATTTTCAATCATGTTGATGTCTCCTCAAGGCTCTGATGTTTATTTTTCAGAAAATGGACTAGAAGTTGGTAGAAATTTCATGAATAAGATTTGGAATGCAAGTCGATTTATTATGATTAACCATGATGATAATTTTAACGAATCTTTAAATAAAGAATCTCTAGATGTTTACGATAAATGGATACTTTCGTCACTTGATACCGCTTTAGAAAAAGTAAATATTCATTATGACAATTATCAATTCAATGAAGCAATAAAGGTTATCTATGAATTTACATGGAATGAATTTTGTAATTGGTATATTGAAATTGCTAAAATCAAATTTAATGATTCGTCACAAGCCGAAAAAAATAATACATTTCTTGTAGCTAAAGAAGTTTTGAAAAAGGTTTTATTGATATTACATCCAATTGCCCCATTTATTACTGAAGAGATTTGGAGCTTCTTGAAAAATAAATCTGACAAAGATATTATTATTTCAGAGTGGCCTAAATGGACATCAGATAGTTTTCCATACGATAAAGAAACCATAGTCTCTTTAAAAGAAATCACAGTTGCTATACGCACAATTAGATCTGAATTGAATGTGGCTCCTTCAAAAAAAATTAATGCATTAATTTCTATAAAAGAACCTAAGGATGAACTTTTTTACAGTAACTTAAAAAGTATGATTATGCAGTTAACAAATTTAGAAAATTTAACTATTCAAGTTAATTTAGATAAACCTAGCCAATCAGCAGTGGGTATATGCAAAAATTGTGTTGTCTATATTCCATTAGGAGACCTAGTAGACCCTAAAGAAGAAATTCAAAAATTAAATAAAAGACTTAAAGATTTAGAAGGTTTCATTTCAGGAATTGAAGGAAAACTAAGTAATAAGTCATTTACAGAAAAAGCACCTGAAAAAATTGTAAATCATGAAAAAATAAAATTAGATGATTTTATCATTGAAAGAGAAAAAATTATTGCCAATATTGAGATGTTAAAATGAAAAGATTATTTATAGCTATTTTTTTAGGAAGTTTCTTAGTAGCACAAGAAACTCAACCTAAACAAAATAATAGAACATTAACAATTTATAAAGATAGTTTTGCTATTATTAAAGAGCCTATTCTATGGAACCTTAAGGATGGGAAAAATATTACTTCTTTCAATAATTTGTCTCCAAATATTATTTTTGATTCTCCATTACTAAACATAAATGGAGTCGAGGTTATTTCGCAGACATTAAATAAAAATTTTTATTCTACTGACTCTTACCTAAAAAAGAATATTGGGTCACTAGTAGATGTCAAGCCTATAGGTGATTCTATTGTGCAGGGAGCACTGTTAGATATCAATTCATCATCAGTTTCAATTAGTACGAACAAAGGACTTATGATATTTCAAAGATCAAGAGTTGAATACATCTCACTTAAATCCAATCAAGTACAAAACAAATTTACACCTCAAATTTCATGGGAGATTTTATCACAAGGTCTGGATAGTATTACCGCAGAGTTAACCTATCTTACATCTGGTTTTAGTTGGAAACCAATATATAAGTTGCGTTTGAATAATAATTCTACTGGATTATTAAGTATCGATGCAGAAGTGGTTAACGGTTCAAATATGAATTTATTGGGTGTTGACATTAAAGTTGTTGAAGGATTAGTTCCTATTGGTAGTAATAAATCGAGCAATAGAGGTGTTGTAATGTCGCGAGGAGTCTCTATGACTGAAAGAGTTAATGAATTAGGAGATTTTTATATTTTCAATTTAGGTTCTTCTCTGAACTTAAAGGCTCTTGAAACCATTCAATATCCATTAATGTCTTCTGCTATAATTAATTTTGAGAAAAAATATATTTTTGAAAATTCTGAACGTGACCAAAAAGATGAGCCATTAAGCATTGAAATTTCTTTTGAAAATTCAAAAGAAAATAATTTAGAACTTCCCTTACCATCGGGAGTTATATACCTTTATGATGAAGATATATTTGGAGAACTAAACTTTATTGGTAAAAATAATTTAAATGCTCTATACAAAGGTGGAAATGCAGTATTAGATGCTGGTAAAGCATTTGATATTGTTGGTAAACGAAGAATCTTAAATTTTGATCGTCAAAGTAATAGCGAAGAGTCTACTATTTCTCTTCAAATACTTAATACATCTAGTGAATCTATAAAGGTTAAAGCTGTAGAAAAAATTGTTGGAGATTGGGTTATTAAAGAATCTTCAAGTATGTATATAAAAGAAGATGCTTCTACTATTTATTTTCCGCTAGAAATTGAACCCAACAGCTCAGAGCTTATCACTTACACATATAAAAAAGAATGGAAGTAATGTCCATTTATGGAACAAAATAATCCTTCTAATTTATTAGAAACTCCTATCCAATATATTAAGGGTGTCGGTCCGAGAAGAGCCCAGGCCTTAGAATCAATTAATATTTTTACTATCAAAGATTTACTATACTATTTCCCAAGAAAATACTTAGATAGAACATCAATTCATCTTATAGGATCTATTAAAACAGGCATGGAAGTAAATATTGTCGGAAGAGTTAAATCCATAAATCTAAGAAAAATGAAACGCGGAAATTTTCTAACAGCAAGATTAGCAGATCATACCGGTAGTGTTCGTTTGATGTGGTTTAATGGTTCAGATTATATCTATCAATCACTGAAGCAAGGCGATTTATTAGCAGTTCACGGTAAAGTAGCAGATTATAAAGGGAATGTACAGATTGTCCACCCAGAATATGACAAATTAAATGCTAACGAAATTTCACTCAGTACTGGTTTTGTAATACCTGTGTACCCTTTAACTGAAGATCTTAAAAAATCAGGACTTGACAATAGAAATCTTAGAAAAATTATTTACCTTGCTTTAGAGTCTATTAAAGAAATAGAGGATCATTTTAACAAAAAGCAGCAAGAAGACTTTAAAATAAGCTCTTTAGATTCGGCATTAAGAAATATTCATTTTACAAACAAACTAGAATCTTTAGATGATTCTATTCATAGGTTAAAGTTCGACGAACATTTTTTCTTACAAATACTATTAGCATTAAGAAAAAAGAAAATAAAAGAAAACCGTTTTAAGCCAATAGGTTTTAAGCCTAATTATTATAATAAAATTCTAAAAAATTTATCATTTGAACTGACAGGAAGTCAAAAACTAGTTTTAAGAGAAATCGTTGATGATTTTTTATCAGAGAATCCAATGAACCGTATGATTCAGGGAGATGTTGGTTGCGGTAAAACTATCGTTTCAATTTTAGCATCTGCAGTTGTAGTTGAAAATGAATACCAGGTTGCAATTATGGCACCTACAGATTTGCTTGCAAAACAATTGTACAAAAATTTCAAGAATGAATACGAAAAAATTGGCGTCAAATGCTCCTTGCTAGTTGGTAGTTTAAAGAATAAAGATAAAAAAACTGTGCTAGCATCTATCAAAGAAGGTGAATCAAAAATAGTTATAGGAACCCATGCACTTTTTCAAAAGGACGTAGTTTTTAAAAATTTAGGGCTATCAATAATTGACGAGCAACATAGATTTGGGGTAAATCAAAGACAGTTATTATTAAAAAAATCTGTCGTACCTAATTTGATGGCAATGACAGCTACACCAATACCTAGAACACTAGCAATAACCTATAATGGTGATATGGATTTATCAATAATTGATGAGCTTCCCAAAAATAGGCCGGATATTTTCACTTCTCATATTGAAAAAAATAATTTAGCGACTGCATATAATTTTATAAGAGAAAAAATATCCATTGGAGGTCAAGCAATTATTGTATATCCATTAATTCAAGAAACTGAAAAGCAGGACCTTGATGCTGCAACAGAATCATATGATTTAATGACGCAAAATATTTTTCCGGACCTGACAGTTGGATTGATGCACGGAAAGTTAGATTCAGATCAAAAAAATAAAGTAATGGATCAATTTATGAATCATGAAATTCAAATTTTAGTATCTACAACTGTTGTTGAAGTTGGAATAGACAATCCAAATGCGTCAGTAATTTTAATCAATAATTGCGAACGATTCGGACTCAGTCAATTACATCAGTTAAGAGGAAGAGTAGGTAGAGGTTCATTGACAAGTTTTTGTATTCTTTGTAGTGATAGTGAATCTCCAAATACAAAGCAGCGCTTAAGCGTACTAACAAAAAGTAGAAATGGTTTTGAAATTGCAGACGAGGATTTAAAATTAAGAGGACCTGGTGAGTTTTTTGGTGAAAAACAAAGTGGGTTTATTAAGTTTAGAATTGCGGATTTAACTACGGACGGTCCAATTATTCGAGATGCCAGAATGAAAGCTTTTGATATTATTCATAATGATGCAAATTTAGAGTCTCCAATTAATAGTTTAATTAAAGAGAGATTTGATAACGAATATTTAAAATTATTTTTAAAAACAACGGTTAACTAAAGGAAAAAAAATGACAACAAAACCCTATACAGAAAAGCAGCTTTTTGATTCTCTAATTTCTCAGTCAGTATATGGAGTATGGATTGCGTTAGGTAAAATACAAAATCCGATGACTAATGAGATGTCAGTTGAGCTAACACAGGCATCTATCCAAATAGATATGCTCGATATGATTAATAATAGAATGCATGCTAGTTTAACAGACGACGAAAAAGAGTATTTAGATAAAGTTTTATCTGAGCTAAAAATGAATTATATAGAAGTTAAAAAAGCTGAAGATGCTAAGCCCGCAGAACAACCTTCTATCGATTCAAAAGATGAGACTAAAGAAGAATCTGACAAATAAATTGAGCTTTTTTACATCTTATAGTAAAAAATTAGAATATATAATTGCCGGAATTTTATTTGTTATAACATTCGGTATTTATTTTTCTACAATGGCACCTACAGTGTCCTTTTGGGATACAGGTGAATTTATTGCTACGTCTTATATTCTTGGCATTCCCCATCCTCCGGGCAGCCCATTATTTTTGTTGATAGGAAAGTTGTTTACTCTCATTCCATTTAGTACAGATATTGCTTTTCGCATGAACATCTTTTCACCATTAATAAGCGCAGGTACTATTAGCCTATTATTTCTTATTTGTAATCAGTTTATTGATAGGTTAAATAGTAATGATAATTTAAAATATTTTAAAATGTGGTCTTCGGTCATTGCTTCTCTCACATTTTCCTTTACTCATAGTCATTGGTTTAATGCTGTAGAGACTGAAGTATACGCTCTAAGTGGATTCCTGACTGCCCTAGTAGTTTATTTGATTTTGATTTGGTCTAAAAATAAAGCAGAAACATTTAGTCCAATGTATTTGCTGGGAATAGTCTATGTGATCGGCTTAGCTACTGGAGTACATCTTTTAATTTTATTAACCATCCCTTTTATTGGTTTAATAATTTATTTTTCAACTTTTAAGTTTTCATTTAAGGGATTATCCATCGCGTTGTTCTTTTCTTTGGTTGCATTTATTGTAATCCAAAATGGAATAATCAAAGGATTTCCTGCATTAGTTTCAGAAATAGGGTTTCAAGGCTTATTATTCTTGATAGGATTAGTAGTATATTTGCTATATAGTAGCATTAAAAAGAATAAAGCGTTATCATCGCTCATTCATACTTCTCTTCTTCTTATTATTATCGGCTATTCTACGTATTTTTCAATCTTTATTAGGTCAGGTCAAAATCCCAATATCGATGAAAATAATCCTGAAACAATAACAGAGGCTATAAAATACTTAAACAGAGATCAATATGGTTCAATGTCTACTTTTCCAAGAAAGTTTAATAATCTTCCTTCAAAAATTTCAGTAGTAGGGAATCCTGAATTTCCTGACTTTAAATTTTCTTCAAAGCAGAATCTTAACTATATGATTCACGACCTTTCTTCCCAAGCTAGCTTTCTTTGGGCATATCAAATAAATAAAATGTATATAAGATATTTTCTGTGGCAATTTGCAGGTAAAGGTCCAAGCAATGATTCTTTTGTGTCAGACTTTGGAGCATCCCCTAACCAGGATGGAGTTGATTGGAGGCAATTTGGATTACCATTAGCATTTGCAATGGGATTAATTGGCATATACTCTCATTTTAGAAGAAATAAATATGATGCATTCTCATTGCTCGTTTTGTTTATTATGACAGGTTTAGCAATTATTTTTTATCTAAATCAAGATAGTCCTCAAGCTAGAGAGAGAGATTATTCTTATGTTGCAAGTTTTATGGCTTTTTCAATATGGATAGCCATAGGTATTTTTAGTACAGTTAATTATATATGCGATACCTTTTTAGAAAAATCTATTAAACTAAATCAAAACTTTACTTACTTCATAGCTTCTATGTTCATTGTCTTTATGCCGCTTAGAATGCTTATTGCTAACTACGATGAACATGATCGTACCGGTAATTATATTGCTTGGGACATGGCGTATAATATGTTGCAAACATGTGAGCCAAATTCAATCCTCTTTACAAACGGAGATAACGATACATTCCCTTTATGGTATTTACAAGAAGTAGAGAAAATAAGGACAGATGTAAGGATAGTAAACTTGAGCTTGCTAAATACCCCCTGGTATGTAACTCAACTTAGGGATACAGATGATTCATTTATTTTTATGACTGACAGTGAAATCGAAAAACTAGATTTTAAAAAATGGTCAACAAGTACTATATCTATAAATGCTCCAAAAGATAATTTGAATGAAAAAGGTATTATTGAATGGGAGTTAAAGCCAACATATCTTGATGTAGCGTTGCGTCCAACTGATTTAATGGTGCTTCGAATCATTAATGACAATAAGTGGAAAAGGCCAATATATTTTGCAGTTACCGTATCCCCAGTAAGTATGTTAAACCTAGAAGATTATTTGAGTATGGAAGGATTGGCTTATCGTTTAGTAAACAATAATTTATTTCCAGTCAATCAAGAAAAGATGTCAAATAATTTAATTCCTTATGTTGGGCATGAAGATTGGTTTAGTGATTACGATAAACATAAAGATTCTGTTGAGCAACTACGAATATCTAAAAATTATCAGCCTGGCTATATTTATAGAAACCTTGCTAATGATTCTGTGCATGTTGACAGGCAAATTGGAAGATTAATTCAAAACTATCGTACAGGATTTACTCGATTAGCTATTTCTCACTATCTAGACAAAAACTTCCAAAAAGCAGAGTCAGTTTTGTTGGATATGGAAGAAAAGATGCCCAGTAATGTAATTGGAATTCCATCAAAAGATTTGCAGTATCAAATATCTCAGATTTACAATGGGATTGGAAATAAGGATAGAGTGAGATACCATTTAAAAGAGCTCACACAGAGAAAAGATGCAGAAATGGAAGACTATTTATTATATGGTAAATCTTTCATTCAAAATTTAAACGACTACGAAGAAGCTAAAGTAATTTTCAAAACGATATATGATAACTTTTTAATCATAGAAAGAGCGATTCAAAAACAAGGATTTATTACGACAAAAATTTCAATTCAAGAATGGCAATCTTGGCAGGAAACATTACCCGATTTAGTTTTTTTACTATACTTGTGTCATCGTGAGTTAGGGGAATATGACGAAGCAATCAATTTGATTGAATTGTGGATAGATCGAAATCCTGCAGACTCAGATGCAAATAGACTGTTAGATGAAATTCAAAAATTAAAAGGAATATGAAAATAGTTTCAATTATTATTCCCCATTTTAACGGAAAGAAACTCCTAGAAAACTGTATTAGTTCTATTTATAAAAATATTCGTATAGATAATTTTGAAATTATCATTGTTGATAACGGATCTACTGATGATTCAGTTAAAAATATTGAAAAATTATTTTCAGGTATTAAGATTATACGAAATAAAAATAATGCTGGGTATAGCGGTGGATGCAATATCGGTGCAAAGCATGCAAATAGTAAATATCTACTTTTTTTGAATAATGATACTGAGCACTCAAAACATTGGATTGAAACTCTAATAAATTTTATGGATAGCAATCCCAAAATCTTTGCAGCTCAACCAAAAATATTAAATTTTAAAAACAAGAAGCAGTTCGATTACGCCGGAGGTAGCGGTGGATTTATTGACAAATTTTGCTTTCCATTCGTTAAGGGCCGTATTTTTAATACTCTAGAAAAAGATATAGGACAATATAATCAGCCCTCAAAAATATTTTGGTCTTCAGGTGCAGCTATGATTGTAAGGTCTGATATTTTTTATACTTTAAAAGGCTTCGATGAAGTCTATTTTGCATACATGGAAGAAATAGATTTATGCTGGAGAGCTCAATCTTTAGGATACGAAATTTGGGTAATTCCAGATTCCTATATTTATCACTATGGGAAACAAACTATTAAAGAAAATACGATAAAGTCGCATTATTTAAATCATAGGAATTCTTGGATTATTTTTTTAAAAAATTCATTCAGTTTTAAGTATGGATTTTTAATTATTCAAAGATTGGTTTTAGATTGGATGGCTTTAATTTATTCAATTTTATCACTAGATATTAAAAGATTTATTGCAATACTATATGCTCAATCATGGCTAATACTATCTCTACCAAAAATTATTAATATTAGAAAAAGTAATCACAGAGTATGTTTAAATAATATTTATCAAAATAGTATAGCAATTGACTATTTCTTAAGAAGAAAGAAGTTTTTTTATCAAATAGATGATAGTAAATCTTTGTAAATATTATCTCGCTGGGAATCTAAATAAATCATCTTTTGTAGCAGTTTTTTTTGCCCCAATTTTTGCATTAATTCACCAATTTTTTTACCATGATATTTCATGAATGTATTTGTGTAGATTTCTTGATTGTAATTATCAACAACCTCATTTAGATTTTTTACGATATTAGCGAGTGCTTCGCCACATGCATCTATTTCTCCATTTTCGAAAAGTTCATAGGCTAGATATGTAGAAAACCTCAATTTTCTCAATCCTATGTTTTCTGTTAAAAGGTTGATAAGCACTATTCTTTGGTCCCAACCTCTTGAAAAATTTGATGCGCTTGCTCTTACAGCAATTGCTCGTGCTTTTTCATAATGATTTGAACCCTCTAAAGGAGACCATGTATCAATTTCAGCTCCTAAAATAATATTTCCATAAAATCCTAGTAAGCTTGAGAGTGGATCAAAATAAACACTGTCATAGTAAAGAGAGTTATTTTGGCTCATAACAAAGTTTGATCCTTTATCAAAAAAATGAAGGTCTTTATTATTGCTAAATAGCGACTGAATACCATACGCTTGACTGCTTCCAATGTTTGCATTGCCTTCAAAAAGAATTTGTACATTAATATTAATTTCTAAATCACGATATTCATCATTCCACACAGAGTATTCATAAAATTTTTTAATATTGTTTTGAAGTTGAAACAAAGATACTTTTTCGTCAGCTTTTAATTGGCGATCATCAAAAGTGACTGAAGCTTCTTCAAATTGAGCGCATAGGAGCGAAACAAAGAAAAATAATACAATATATTTATTTAGTTTTTGTAGCATAATAGATAGATATATTTTTTAATTTACACAATGACCGTAATTAAAGACATATTAAAGGAAAATAAACGACTATATCGTATATCTAAGATAATAAGTGATTTATCTGAAGAGTTAAAAGTCCCGGCATTTCTGGTTGGAGGATGCGTAAGAGATCTTTTTTTAGATCCTAAAAAAAATTCTGTTGATATTGATATTATGGTTGAAGGAGATGGAATAGCATTTGCTAATCTTTTAGGTGTAAAATTAAACGTATCAACCGTGGTTCCATTCACAAAATTTAATACAGCTCGTATACCTTATAAAGAATGTGAAATTGAAGTTGCGTCGGCAAGGCTAGAAACGTACGATCCTAAATCTCGTAGTCCCAAAGATATTACTCTTACAGATATAAATGAGGATTTACAACGTAGAGATTTTACTGTAAATGCTATGGCAATTTCTTTACAAAAAGAAAATCTGGGAACGTTGATTGATCCATTTAAGGGTTTACAAGATTTAAATGATAAAATCCTTAGAACTCCACTAAAAAATGCTGAAACTACATTTTCTGATGATCCGCTACGTATGATTAGAGCTGCATATTTTTCTGCTAAATTGGATATGAATATTGACAGTAATTGCTTACAAGCAATAAAAAATAATGCTAAAAGAATTGGAATTGTATCTCAAGAAAGAATTACAAACGAACTATTTAAAATCCTAGGGACCAAAAAACCTTCTATTGGATTTATTTTGCTGCAAGAAGCGGGCTTATTAAAACATGTATTTCCAGAAATTGCAATAATGTATGGTTTAGAGCAAACAAGCGAATATCATCATAAAGATATTTTTTTTCACACTTTAGAAGTAGTAGACAATGCAACCAACTTATCCGAGAAGCTTGATTTAAGGCTAGCAGCACTTGTTCATGATATTGCCAAGCCAAATACAAGAAGAATTGATAAAAGAAAAGGATATACTTTCTATGGACATGACGATTTTGGAGCAAGAATGTTAAAAAAGATTTCAGAAAGAATGAAATTTTCTAATAAAACAAGAGACTATATTGTGAAGCTAACTGCATTGCATTTGAGGCCTATTGGATTAGCAAAAAAAGAAGTTACTGATTCTGCTATTAGAAGATTAATTGTTGAAGCTGGTGAAGATGCACAAGATTTAATGCTGTTATGTAGGGCTGATATCACAACAAAAAATCCAAATAATGTAAAAAAATATTTAGCAAATTTTGATCGCGTTGAGAGGCGTATGCAAGATGTAATTGCTTCAGATGAGATGAAAGCATTTCAATCTCCTGTTAGAGGGGATGAAATCATGAAAATGTTTAATTTATCTCCTGGTAAAGAAGTTGGAAAAATTAAAAAAACAATTGAAGAGGCAATTTTGAATGGAGAAATAGATAATTCACGTAAAGAAGCGCTCCAATTATTAAAGAAAATTAAATAAATTTTTTCTTAGTATTTTTTTTACTTTTTAGTACTTTCACTAGTCAAATTAATGGCAAACTATTTAATTTTGTAAAGTATACTTGACATTCATATTTGTAAAGTTTACTTTACAAATAATTTATTGAAACTTTTTACTCAAATATTTGTCTAAAAATTATATAAAGTAGGGAATTATGAAAAGACACTTATCAATCATTTTAATATTTATTTCAACTTTGTTCGCCCAGTCATTAACTGTTGACGAATGTGTGCGTATTGCACTTGAAAATAAAATGTCTCTTAAAAGAGCTGAACAAGATGTTAAGATTGCAAGGTTAGACCGGGCATCTACCGGAGCTATTATGTTGCCTTCTATTAATGCAAGTAACTCGTTTAACGAGACTACTTATGGAAACAATTCTGTACCAGCTTCAGAGCGTTACAGTGGAGGATTAAGCTTATCACAAAGTTTATTTAATTTCGGCGGGAATGTGCAGCAGCTAAAATTAAGTGACAATAACTATAACACAACTAAAGAGCAGAAGAGGCAAGCAAAAGCACGTATAATTTTAGATGTTTATACATACTATTATCAATACTTAAAAAATTCTGAGCTATTTAATATTGCTGGTAAAGACTTAGAGCTATCAAAAAAACAGCTAGATTTAGTACAAAATCAATATAAACTTGGCGCTGTTAGTCGAACTGACTTCTTAAAAGCTTCAGTACGTTACGGAACAGCAAAATCAAGTTTTCTCTCAAGAGAGTTAAACAAAAAAAATTCAGAAAAATCTCTTAGACACAGCATGGGTTTGCTTAACTCTGCTACGCCTATAAATATCAGCGAGCAAATGGATTTTACATTAATTATTCCATCATTTGATCAGGCATATAACCTGATGACAGCTAATAGCCCAGATTTAAATATTCTTGATTATCAGATTGTTAGTTCAAAGCTTAGAGTAAAACAAGCTTGGAGTTCCAGCATGCCTAAGGTAACTATGAGCGTAGGAATGAATGCATCATCGGGAGATCAATTAACTAGAGGGTATTTTGACGATAATTATATTAAAAATGTAAATATTGGCATAAGTATCCCAATTTTTTCTGGGTTAAGAAATAAGAATAATATTAAAATTTCAAAGTTACGATTAGATCAAGCAGAGACCCGCTTCAAGGGTGGTACAAACAATGCTAAAGTTAATTTGTATGCATTGATAAATACCTTAAATAACTACAAAGAAATTATACCTATTCAGGAAGAAGTTTTACTTTCTGCAGAGGAAGATTTGAACTTAGCTCAACAAAAATATGAGTTGGGTTCAGCAAGTATTCTTGAGTTGTTAGATGCACAGCTAGCATTGCTTCAAGCAAGTTCATCATTGGTTAGAACTAAATATGATGCAGCAATTCAAGTAGCTAATTTGGATAATTTATTAGGAACATTAGATAAAAAATATCAATAAGGAGTTATAGTGAGAAATTTTTTAGAGAAATTAAAGAAAAATAAATATAAGGTAATTGCAGGACTAGTAATTCTAGCTATTATCAGTTCATTTTTTGGTAATTCAGAAGATGGAACAATTGAGGTTTCAACAATGAAGCTTGGTAGAAAAGATTTATCAAGTAAAGTAGTAGCAGATGGAGTTTTGCAACCGGAAACAGAAGTAAAGCTAAGCGCAAACAATACAACCTACATTACAGCTATTGCTGTTAAAGAGGGTGATTTTGTAAAAAAAGGTGATTTCTTAATGTCGTTAGACGATCGCCAACAAAAAGCAGCAACAGAAGCTTCTAAAGCTGGCGTTGAAGCCACTAAAGTGAATCTCGCCAACGCTGAAATTAAAAAATCTCGACAAGAAGAATTGTATAAAAAGGGATTGATATCCGATCAAGAAATGGAGAATTCTAATTCTTCATATGCATCAGCATTAAGCTCATTTAACAGTGCGGAAGCAAGATATATTCAGGATGAAGATGCTCTTTCAAAATTACGATTAATTGCTCCACAGGATGGAACCATTACTTTCATTGACGGGGAAGTAGGAGACTTAGCTCAGGGTGGAATGTTTAACCCGAGCGTACTTCTTAAATTATCAGATTTATCTAAGATGGAAGTTTATGTTAACGTAAATGAAAATGATATAGCAGATATCTCAATTAATGATGCTGCGTTTGTCGAGGTGGATGCGTATCAAGATAAAAAATTTAAAGGAATTGTTAAAGAAGTTGCATACGCTGCTACAACATCAAGTGGAGGATCCTCGCAGCAGGTAACAAATTTTGAGGTAAAAATTCAAATGCTCGAAGTTGTAGATGGAATGCGACCTGGAATGAGTGCAACTGTTGAAATCATTACAGAAGAAAGAAATCAAGTGCTTGCAATTCCAATCCAATCATTAACAACTCCAAGAGATAATCCAAATAGTCCTGATAAGGGAGGAAGAGTATCTATGTCAGTTTCTTCATCTGATAAAACTAAAGATTGGAGTAATTATTCTAAAAAAGATAATAGTGGTAAAAAAAGTCAAACTGTTGTTTTTGTTGTTAAAGACGGTAAAGCAGAGCAACGTGTTGTAGAAACTGGAATAGTTGGAGAAAGGGATTATGAAGTTACTTCTGGTCTTGAAGAAGGAGAAGACATAATTACCGGAGGTTTTGTTGCTATTAGTAGAGAACTTTATGACGGGGCTACAGTAAAATTAAGAGAAAAGTCGAATAACAATTCTAGACCTGGCCGTAATCGTGGCTAAAGAAAAAAAAGAAGTAATATCAATTCAGAACATCTCTAAGATTTACAATTTAGGAGATACTGTTGTCAAAGCTTTAGATGATGTTTCTTTAAGTATATTTGAAAATGATTTCATTTCTATTACAGGGCCATCAGGTTCTGGAAAATCAACCTTAATGAACATTATCGGCTGTTTAGATGTTCCGTCTTTAGGAGTCTATAAATTTAATAATGAACTTATTTCTGAAATGAATGATAGTCAGTTAGCTAATATAAGAAATGAGAAGATTGGATTTGTTTTTCAAACATTTAACCTTTTACCAAAATTAAATTCACTGCAAAATGTAGAGGTACCACTAATTTATTCATCACTTGGAAAAACGAAGCGATTAGAAAGATCTCAAGAAGCATTAAATATAGTCGGACTTTCAGATAGAATGACTCATAAACCAAATGAACTTTCTGGCGGCCAAAGACAGAGAGTTGCTATCGCTAGAGCTTTAGTTAATAAACCTTCCATAATTCTTGCAGACGAACCTACGGGAAATTTGGATTCAAAAAGCGGAACTGAAATTTTAAAGTTTTTTGATGAATTGCATGCAGCTGGAAACACCTTAATTATTGTTACACATGAAGAATCCGTTGCCAAAAGAGCAAAAAGAAGAGTAAAAATATTTGATGGTAAGATAGCATCTGATGAATAGTACTTTCAAAAATATATTAATTGGCTTAGCTGCTATTCGCGCAAACCTTACAAGAGTAATTCTAACATCTCTTGGATTAACTATTGGTATCTTTACGGTAAGCATTATTACAGCTGGAGTATCAAGTATTGATAAAGAATTTGATAAATCTATGGAGTATTACGGTAATGATAAGGTATATGTAGGTACATGGCCTTGGTCTTTTGATTTTGATTGGTGGAAATATCGTAATAGACCTAAAGTAAAAGAAGACTCTTTGGATTATATCACACAGTACAGTGAGTATATAACTGCAGCCAGCATCAAGAAAAATACCTGGACTAAAGCATCATTTGGTAATAAATCATCCTATTTGCAGCTAAATGGCGTATACCCCGAATATCAGGATATGTTAAGTGGAACAAAAGTAGTTAATGGGCGATTTTTCTCTCAAAATGAATGGGACTTACAGAGAAGAGTTATTATTGTAGGTGGCACTGTTAGAGATGGGTTTTTTGATGGAGAGGATCCTATCGGTAAAAAGATAAGATTAAATAACGTCACTTTTGAAATCATTGGAGAGCTAAAAAAACAAGGAATGGGAATGGTTCCAGGAGGAACATTAGACAATCTTGTCATCATGCCTTCTACAACATATAAAAGAATTTTGACTAGATGGGGCTTTGATGAGCTAGTTTTACAAACAAATCCAGAAGATATGACGAAAGCAAAAGAAGAAGTTGCAATGATTATGAGGGTTGCTCGAAAGATTAAACCTGGGCAAGATGATAATTTTTCAGTGAATTCTGCAGATGCATATCAAGAACAATTTGACTCTTTAAAAATTGTTATTGCTGGTATGGGATTTTTAGTAACAGGAATTTCTTTATTAGTGTCAGCAATTGGAATTATGAATGTAATGTTTGTTTCTGTTCGTGAACGTACTAAAGAAATTGGACTTCGAAAAGCCATGGGTGCAACAAATAATAATATTTTAGTTCAATTTTTAAGCGAAGCTGTAGCCATATCTATTATTGGAGGTTCTTCAGGGATTTTATTAGTAAAACTAATTACGTTAGCTCTCGCGAGTACTTTACCTGTCGAATTCGATTTAGTATTAATATTTTATACTTTTATGGTTTGTGTGTTTATTGGTGTTACTGCTGGCATGATTCCAGCGAGAACTGCGGCAAACTTGAATCCTATTGATGCATTACGCCATGAATAGAGTTTTAAATTACCTCCGCGATGCTGTAGGCGGAGTATTATTTTATTTTGGCCAAACTAAATTACGTACGGCTCTTACTTTATTAGGTATTACTGTGGGAGTATCATCTATTATTGCAATCATGACTGTACTAACAACATTTGAAAATAGTGCAAATGCTGTTGTGAGTGATTTGAAAACTAATATATTTTATATTACAAAAGATAATCCAACAGAAATTAGTTTTGGAGTGGGAGGTTCACGTTCTAGAAATAAACCTCCTATTACATGGTCAGAATACGAACAGCTCAAACGAAGTTTAGAATTGACAACAAAAATGGCAGCAGCTGTTGCAGAAGAGCCAAGTGACCGAACAATTAGTGTTGGAAAAAATGAACTTAAAAATAGGATAACTAGTTTTTGGGGTTCAGATGGAGACATGCTTTCTCTTAATAAGTATGAATTAGAATTTGGAGGAAGAAATCTGTTAGAAGCTGATATGAATAACTCAAGTAGAGTTGCTATTATAGGCTCTGATATAAAAGATGAACTTTTCCCATATTCAGATCCTCTGGGAAAAGAAATTAAAATTGATAATATCCCATTCGAGGTTATTGGTATCACTCAACCTA
>Ga0222717_10000132_pt1 | contig 61369 bp, 164 predicted proteins | sample C33_18DmetaG_FD_165053 | JGI IMG/M metagenome (GOLD analysis project Ga0222717, IMG submission 165053) | Estuarine water microbial communities from San Francisco Bay, California, United States - C33_18D | ecosystem: Environmental > Aquatic > Marine > Unclassified | place: USA: California... | reverse complement strand
CATAAGGTGGGTAACCATCATAACATTGTTATATATTTAGAGGTTTCAAGATTACCGAGGGTCACTACTCCCACGGGATGGCTACCCACCCTGTCCTCTTTTGGTATGTTAACTCATACCCATAACTCTTCTTCTTCTTCGTCGGTGAGGGCTTCGTTTGCCCACACACCAATCTTCTTTCGAAGGGTGGTCTCGATGTATGCTTCGTGGTTACGGTTCCATGGCTTGGTTCCGTCTGGCATGACTTCGCTTCCCTTTGTTAGGACGTGCTCGTAGACCTCTTTGCCCATGATAGGAAGAAAGTCTGTAAAGTCGTGCCACCCATCATCTGACATATATTCGTACTGGGATGCATGTTTCCAAATGGTATCGTCGTTGGCAACTATACTAACTACCTTACTATAGGTGTGGGCAAAGTCAAGAAAGTCTTGGTACTCTACTCGTTCAACGTCTACCGTATGATAGGCATCTGTGAAGAGAGAGTGGATTGCGTTCTCGTATAGGAATCCATTGTCGGTTCGTTTATCGATGCCTTCCTTGATTTTTCCACACATCATCCAAAACTTATCTTCTTTCATGACATTGCCATGGTCAACGATCATCTGATCAATGAGACTTCGATTTCCCTGTTCTGCTTCATAGACGATCTTCTTGTTGGTTTCGATCTTCTTTGCGATATCTTTAAGTTTCATGTTAACCTCTTTAAGTGAATGCTGATTATAATACGTGCGTTAGATAGTCAAGGACTTTTCTTCAAGTATTTTCAATGTCTCTGACCACGCTTCAACCATCGACTTTGCTAGTTCAACGGGTGTGACCTCATTAGCACCACCACTTGAGTAGGAGAGAGAGAGTTTCTTTCTATCTCCAAAATCCTCGTACTCATGGATGTTGATGATGTCCGTCCAATGATTGTCGGTTGAGATCTTGATGAACTCACCACCTCGTACTTCTTGTTTATCTACTTGTACCATGTTGAAACCTATATTAAGTGAAAAGTTATTGAGGCATCGAGGACTTTAACCTCGTCTTGAAGGGAGTATAACCCATAGACACCGCCGTGTCGGGTAAACCTTCATGTGCTAACAGTTACACCAATGCCTCGGTGTGGGGCATCCCCCACTGCGTTTTGTTATTATACTCTAGGAACTATCTTGTCAACCCTAGATATGTTGGAACTCTTGCTTTCCCCATGCCATCAAGAACCAAGTTAGCGGTGAACTTGAATGTCTTGCCTTGAGCGTCTTCCCCAAGGATAGGATACTTGCGTGACTTCGACTTCAAACCCACGATCTTGTAAGTATCACCCGCGTGGGTAAAGGTCTTGCCAAGGTCGGATGGTTCAAACCCAAATCTGAAACATTGCTTCTCAAAGTCAACCATCTCTGGTGTTTGGGTGCTTCCATCCACACTGTCAATAGTTGCTTTGATCTTCATGGAGAAGGTTGCTGAATCATAAGATCCATTCCCTTGAGAGAAGGTAACACCCAACTCATCCTCAAGACTTCGTAGGGTTTCCATCACCCTTTCTGAAATATTCTTTGCTGTGCCTCTATTCATATTGTAACCTTTAAGTAAGTGAATGCTGATTATATACTAGGTGTGGGTTTGTCAAGAACTTTCTTTAAGGTGTCGATGCTTACGTGGAACAACCACATTGCCAGAAGCAACCACCCACTAAACAATACCCATGAAGGAAGGAAGAAATAATAATCCCCTCCTCTGATGCTAATCCCTGATAGGGTGAGATAAGTAAATACGCAAAACGCAAAACCATTGAAAAACATGTTGACTCCTTAGTTAGTCTCGACTAATACGATATCCCCATCTGCTTGGGATTCGATGTTGTTCCTAAATTCATCCACATCAAGCATCCTTTCGATGCGGTTGACAAGTGCCAAGACTTCATCTTCCTCAAGTCCCGACGTAGAGATTATTAGTTGGTGTGCTTTATTCATTTGAAACCTATATTAAGTGAATGCTGATTATACACTGGGACCCAAGATGTCAAGAGAGATATTCCCCTTTGTTGGTGATAACACCTTCTTCGGATATCTTAATTCCTAACCCAAGCCCATTCATCATTCTAATGTGTGGGGGAGTTCCACCATTCAAAGCAAGGTCAACCACAAGTGCTTGCCAGAGTGTGGTGTCCTTTGGTTCAAATCCTTCACCTAAAAGCTCCTCAATAGAGTCCCATTCATTGTCAAGGGCATAGTTGACCACGTTTTGAATTGCGTCTGTGTTCTTTTTAGAAATTAACATTTTAAACCTCTTAGTTAGAGAAAGTGTAGGTGGTGAATGGGTCTTGTTTGGGTGCTTCGTATTCTTTTCTGGACTTAATCCATTCAATCATAGTGTCGGTGTAGTATGGAGTTGTTTCATCCATCATATCCATTTCAAAGTTGGACAAGGCATCATAGGAATAATGCTTGACAATCGCCAAGTCTCCGTCCCAGTTGTAGGCACTTATAGAAAACTCATTCTTGAAAGTGTTGATTTTGTATTTAGGGTGTGAACCGTATTCCCCTATCTTAAATGTCTTGGTACTCATTTTGAAACCTCTTTAAGTGAATGCTGATTATAACGTGGGAACTAAGATGTCAAGCTCCTGGTTGCTTGCTAATTCTAAAGGACCAATCTTCTCCGCGTGCTTTCGCAAGGTCGATTAGGGAATTAATAATTCTCCCCAAGACTTCATTTTTCTCGCCTTCCTCGAATGGTTCGGAACCAGATGTGTTTGGTCCCCACCACTTGATGAAACCATCGTTGATGTTGATAAATGCTTCTTTCATTTTCCTACCTCTATAAGTGAATGGTTAGTATAACGTGAGAACTAGATATGCAAGCTCTTTCTTAGAAGTATTTTAATGTGGGGAGAAATTCACAAATGTGAAATTTGAAGTCGCAGGGTCGGTGGTTTCCCACCTTCCCTTTTTGCGTCACTCTGGCAGTGTATTAGTTATCGTATTCTGGAACGTACTCAACGACCTTATCAATTAGTTCGATGAGTTCGGTAACGAACACATCATTCATTGTCATGTCATCTTGGATAACACCATCCTTGAAGAATCGAACTTCATAATAATCCATGAAGTTTACACTAAGGGCAACCGAACCCGTGAAGTGCATACCTTGAACTTCAAAGATGAGTCCTCGACAATCATCGCTGTCTCCAACGTAGAGAGCATCAAGATCATGAATGCCCCAAGACATGGTGATAGAACCACCACTCTTTAGGAGTTTGATCCCATCGTCCATGTTGAAGGGTCGCATGTCATTAAGAAAAGGATAATCCATATTTTTTTACCTATTTATTAAGTGAATGGTTAGTATAACGCAGGAACTAAAGAGTCAAGTCTTTTCTTAACTAAAAGAGCAAGTCTAGGGGATGTATCTTTCAATGCTTCATAAATGTCATACCCTTTGCATTGATGCAAGATCTCATCCACAAGTACATCATCGTTAAAGATCTCTTTGATCTTACCACTCTTAGTTGCTGTGCAAATGCCTATGACGTTCTCTGGTGCAAATGATTCAAATTGCTTGGACATGTCATTGACAACCACGGGCATCCCTTGTAAAGAATCGGGAACCTTAAAGATGAGACACAACTTGTTCTTGTCCCATTTATCCAACCGTGTTGGTGCATGGGCAATATACCGAACACCATTGGGTCGTTTGTCTTTCATCCGATCCATCACGACTTCACGCATCCTCTGTGCTTTGGAGGAGTCGTAACTGTACCATGGTTTGTACCAAAAGCCGAAGAACCCAAGCTCCCCCGTACGATAGGGGACAAACTTGGTTGCTTTATAAACGTATGCACCCATTACGCATCCTCCTCCGCGACTTCTTCTTCGTAGAACTCTTCGACTTCACCAAAGCAATTCTCGAAGATTTCAACAATCTCTTCATCCGTCATGGAGTTGTAACCGGTGCAACCATCAAGAAGGATTTGTTGGAGATCGCCATCGGACAATCCTTCGAACTCTGACTCCGCGAGTCGTTGACGCATTTCGTCAAGTTGATCTTGTGTTAACTTCATATTAAAACCTCTTTGTTAAGTGAATAAGTATTATATAGTGGGAACTATTATGTCAAGACATTTCTTGAGCAAGTTCGATCATCGCCTTCTTGCGTTTGAGAGTTCGTTCTACATCAATTTTCACCAAGGTGATGATGTCGTCACGAATAAATGCGATGTTCTCGAAATCAAGATCTTCGACAAAAACTTCATCGTAAATGTCATCGTATTCTAGTGGACGAAAGTTCTCGGGTCGTTTGGCATTGTAGATCCTTTGGTACACATTGAAGTAAGTATCCCTTGCTTCGTCACGTTCAAGGAACGTGGGTGCTTCTTCCTCTTCCATCTCTTCAAGTTGAATGTAGAGAGCACGTCGGGCTTCTCCAAGGGCACGAAGGGCATGATTGTAAGAACCCTCTTGATCAATGGTGAGTGCTGCCATTCGAATGATGGTGGTGGTGAGAGATTCGATCTCTTCCCGTTCGTCGAATGATTCTAGATCGTAGACAAGTGATGTTAGCATTTTGAAACCTCTTTGTTAAGTGAATGTATATTATATAGTGGGAACTATTATGTCAAGAACTATTTAGAAAGAACCTGTTAGTTCGATCATGATTTCTCCACCCTTCTCGACTGCCTTGAAATGCAGACCTTCCTTGACCAACCCCGCGATCATTTGGGGTGCTCGTTCGAATGAAACATAAATCGTCATGCTGTAACCTCTATAAGTGAATAAGTATTATGCACTGGGACCCGAGAAGTCAAGCATTAATTTCATAATCTTCTATGACCATTCGTTCCGCTTCGTCCTTGGTTGAAGTCGTGGCAATCCTATGGTTCACACCAATGGTGGTCCACGCGGGGTTAGTGGTGGGGTCGTGCTTGACATACCCCACCACCTTGCCTTTGTTATATATGTCAACGAATTTCATTGATCTGCATTCTAATTCGCATTAACGTATCGTGATTGCCTTCCTCTGGTTGACCAATGCAAATGCTATGGCCATTATCCGATTCCCAAACACCTTCTTCTAAGGCTCCATTGAGTTCGTCGGATGCAGGTTCTCCATTCTCTTCATGGATGATGAGATCCACGAATGCCGACTCTGCTTCTTCAATCGTGTTGAAGATGAATTGATTGTGAACAATGTTGTTTTGAATTGTTGTGACTACTGATAACATATTGTAACCTCGTTAAGTGAATAAGTATTATACTGTAGGGATTGGAGAGTCAACATAAACTTTGGAGATTTTATCCCCAAGGGCATCCCCAACTTGATCAATGACCTTGACGTTATCGAAGTTACCAAAGATCACAAGGTTTTCGCATTCGTTCTTTAGACTCTCTACCATGTCATGACCAACCCAACTTACAAGTTCGTCGAAGACCTCTTCCCAAACCAATTCGTATTCTATATCCTCTTCGTAGTCGTCATCGTCATCGTAACTGAAATACTCTCTTGACGTTTTCTCTTCAAAGATGTTGCCTGCTCCATTGTTGCCCATGTCGTAGTTGATACGACCAAAGCACCTCACGACTTCACCTATGGGGTGATCACTCTCGCCAGATGTTGGGACATGCTTTTCCCAAATCGTCTCAAAGAGTTCTGTGTGCTTGCCTTCGTTATTCCAATATTTCATACTATTAGTGATCCATGTAATTCGGAACCATCAAAGTCGTCCTCGACTTCATCCCCCTCTTGACAAGGGAGGCAAATTGTCATTCCCTCTTCCCCTGTTAATTTTGCCCCACATTCTTGGCAAGTCAATTCTTCTTCGTTCATCGTTAACCTCTATTAAGTGAATGGTTATTATATGCTGGGAACCAAAGAGTCAAGAAGTGTTTCTTTACGTCTTGTAAGTTTATTGAAACCAAAATTCGCGACTCTCCAACGTGTAATTCCACGGGGATCATCAATTCGAATAACATCACCAACGGAAACGGAAACACACCCATCAACCGGTTGGAAATCGTTTTGACCATAATGAAAGACTTTCTCTAAAACATCCATTACCGATTCCAACTCATAGAAGACTTCATCGGGCACATCAACCTCACGGATAATACCCCCTTGGAACGCTAGCATCTCGACTTCAAAAACCATCTCTAACCTCTTTATTAAGTGAGTGCTGATTATACAGTGGGAACTAAAGAGTCAAGACATTATATCTAAGTTTATTGAATAACTATTGTATTCTTGGGTGACTCCATAGGTCGCAAGGAACTCAACCCTATTGCCATTGGCATCCTCATAGATGTCGCCACAACCAACAAGAGAACCATCGGGGTGGTTGAAGTCTTGGGTCTTCAATGGTTGGAATCCAAGTGCCTTGAACTTCTCAAGGGATCGTTGAATGATCTTGGTACCAGAGTGCCCACCTCGCTTCCTCCAAGCAAAACCATCCCCCTGCTTCATAGAGGTGGATGGCATTGCTTTCTTTAGTTGTGTCTTGTTCATCTCTTATACCTCTGGTTGTGATTAGATCAGTTTAAAGTTTTTCTAAGTTTGTCAACTCGTTGTCGTAAGTTTTTTATAAATACTTCTATGGCAAACAATTTGAATTCACGAAAAGGAGATAGAATGAAAAACCACGGGTATCTTAGACAAAAAGCAAAAGTATTGTTATGTATCGAAAAAAAAGGAAAACTATGTCAACATTGCAGAAAAGATGTTTTTGAAGTCCCCTGGGAAGCAGAGTTTCATCACATGGGAGAAAAAAACGAGATGATTTCTTATTTGATATCTAAGAAACACTGGAGTGAGGTGCAAGAAGAACTTGATTTGTGTGAGTTGTTATGCGTTGCATGTCATAGAAAACATCATTATAATGTCGAAAGATTCAATGATAACAAAGAAGACATTTTAAATAAAATGGAAGACATTAGACAAGGAAAAAGAGTTAAAAAACAAATATCTAAAGAGCAAATCGAAGAATCCTTTAGATTGTATGGAGAAGGCAAACAGATTAGCGAAATAGCAAAAACAATGAATTATCATTACGAAACCATCAGGAGGGCCTTGATAAAAAATGGCTTGACTTCTAACACAAAACGCATTAAATTAGAATCCCCAGAAATAAACGAAAAATTCATTGGGCTGTGGAAATCAGGACTTCCCGTAAGACTTATGAAAGAAGAATTTAACTGTGGAAAAGACGCAATTTTTTCAAAAGCGAAACAGTTAATTCAACAAGGTTTAATTACTCCCCGAAGATAGACTTCTGTTCCTCCAAAGAGATCCCTGTCTTGAAGAACTCACGTTCGTCGGCATTGAGGTTGGGGAAAGCATTTTGCAACAATGCCCCATTCTCATATGCCTCGATCTGATCCTCTGTGATCGCAAGGATCATGGAGTTGGTTTCCCCTGAGAGGGGAGATTTTCTTACTACTTGAATCATGTTTGACCTCTATTAAGTGAATGGTTATTATACACTGGGACCCGAAAGGTCAAGAACTATTATACGTTATCCCATCTTTGGGACAAAGGCATTCTAGTGAAGGTGCTTTTTGTCACCACCACCAAAGCAACTACTATTAACAAGTACCACATCTATTTCTCCAAGATGTTCATGTTCCAAGACTCACCTTGCTCGTACCATAGACCCTTAGAGGTCAAGAACTTGTCAAGGGCATTCTTGAACTTCCACCCATCGACTTCACCATAGTTGACGAACTCATATAGAAACCCATCGAAGGAGATATAAGGTGAACTCTTAACCGCGTACTCCGAGAACTCCATGCCCTCCTCACCCGTCAAGAACTGCATATCCTTGGTTAAGGACTCGTCATGGAAGTAACCATTGATGAATCCCTTGATCTCTTTGAGTGTTTTCTTTTGTGCTGTCTTATTCATGGTTGAAACCTATAAGTGAATGGGTATTGTACTCGGGGATTAGATTAGTCAAGAACTTTATTACTTTTGCTCTTTACTACTTCAGGTCCAATCACCTTTGTTATTTTCTCCACTACCTGCTCTGCTCTCACTCGATCAATTTGACCTTCATCGTAATCACAAATCATGTCCTCCAAAACTCGAATCGTGTGTCTAAGGAGACTAACTTTTATTGATTTTTCTTTCATGGTTGAAACCTATAAGTGAATGGGTATTGTACTAGGGGATTAGATTAGTCAAGAACTATCTTGAGAAGATCTTTAAGTGTGCTAGGCATCCCTATATCATTAATTAAGGTTCGACCATCGTGATCGGTGATGACTTCACTCACCGCCATGTAACCTTGGCCCACTTGAACATAGACCTTATCCTTGAGTTCGACCTCTCCATCTACCATGACATCCCCTTGGGTATAACCAAGGACGACGACTTCATTCTCTTCCAAGAACTCGACGACTTCATTTACGGTGTGGGTTGTAATTGTTGTTGGCATTTCGTAACCTCTATTAAGTGAGTGCTGATTATACAGCGGGAACTATTATGTCAAGAACTATTTCTTATATCCCCATGTGGACCTATGCCACAATGCACCCATGACGAATGCTATTGTCAAGTAAAGAAAACTAAGAAGACTATCCATGGTCTGACCAGTAATAGTGTCGATATTGAATGAGGTCAACCCCCAAGAGGACGAACCCCAAGGAGAGAAGACCAAGATAAATATAGAGAAGCATTAGAAGATACCCCTTTCCTTTGCGTACTCATGTCCACGTTGAGTTAGTGAGTAGAAGACCTTACGACCCTTGCGTTCTTTCTTCAACCTCTTGGTTAGAAGGTGGTAAGACAACAAGGCACTTTGATAACCACGTTTACAAGTAGGTTTCCCCCAAATGCTATCTTTCGAGACTTCACGATCTTGAGCAAGAAGGAAGAGAATGTCTTCGATCCCACAACGAGGCATGTCGGTATGTTGGAGCATTTGAAACAAGGCAATCGTCGATGCCTTGGGCTTGCGTGTTGTGACCCTTGGGTTCACGTTGATACGGTTACTACCACACCAATATGTGTATTCGACTTCGTTATTCATATTTTACCTCTATGTTAAGTGAATAAGTATTATACTAGGGAACTAGAAATGTCAAACCTTTTTTGCGTCTATTTCCCAAGAATCTGCACCATGATCTTCACGGTCTCCATAAGAACCATCTTCAAGAACGGGTGCCGACCAAACGTCAACCATCCTATCCTCCGCCTCACTCTGTGAATCCGCGTCTACGAAGAAAGAAACTTCTGCTTTGATAGTAACTCGATATTTCATGTTGTAACCTCTTTAAGTGAATAAGTATTATACTCGGGAACCGGAAAGGTCAAGAACCTTCTTGATTTAATTCGGTGGTACAATGCGCCACGGGCTCGACATGATCCTCGTTTTCGACAAAGTGAGCAATGCCATCTATGACCCTTACTTCCTTGACTTCAAACCCAAACGCAAGTTGCGTCTTTCTTGAGCAATCTTTAGGGTAAACTGTTTCTCCAACCATTTTGTAACCTCTTTAAGTGAATGACTATTATACTAGGGAGTTCTATACGTCAAGAACCTTTTTCCATCGTGTACCACATGAAGGACACACCCCTCTCTTCTTCGACTTCTTATTCCATCGAAGGACATGACATGCACACACCGCCTTCGGCAACCACACCCAAGACTTCACCCCATCCATAGGGAAACCATTATCATAAATGGTCCTTATGATGCTATCATCTTCTCCCCTTGCAACAACCTCCATGCCATCAGCGGGAAGTGCCCTAGAAACGGGAATCATAAAATCGTGGTATTTGCTCATGTACCCATTCTATCTCAACTTAAAGAATTGCAAGAACTATTTTCTATCTTTTTACTTCTCATCATCACTAAAAGTTTCTCTTGACTTCTCGGCTCCCACTATATAATGTTGCCAACCTGGCGAGGAACGGAAGCGGGGAACCCTGTCAATTTGAAGTCGCGGGATCAGAAAAAAAGGTTGCCCCAACTAAGAGACAACCTTTTAAATACTTCTTGACTAAAAAGACCAATCGTAATAGTAATGCCATCCAACACGGACTTGATTGCCTCGACCAGCACACACATCCCAACCCTTAGCAATATATCCTATAGGGTTCCCCTTACGAGTCCTCCATGTGTAGGTTTGCTTCGGTCCCTTCTCGTTACGAACGATCTTCCATGATTGATGACCTATAGGGAGTTCCTCTCCATCTACCTTTGCCTCGTCCTCTTGGACCACCACTTCTCGACCATTACGTCGAACCTCAATGACGGTCCCCGGACTTGAATCCGTCCACACCCGCGTATGAACCTTGTCTCCAACCTTCAATACGTCTTTGGTAAACTCTTTATACATCCTTAACCTCTAATAGTGAATACCTATTATAAACCCCAACTAAAAGAGTCAAGGGGAAAGATGAAAAAACTTCACCCTTCCCCCCTAATACCTAAGAGATCGTCAAACCACGGATCTTCAAAGACTTCACATTTGTCATCTTAACATCTCTCTCAATTACCTCTCCTACCAAATCACTCTGGGTTGAGGACTTCTTTCGACTAGGAAAATACGGACGCAAGACTTCAACATCAATCTCCTCTCCATTCCTCTTGTCAAGATATACAACACCAGAAGACTTCTCTACCTTCATACGAAGATAATCCTCTCCCTTGTGATGAACGAACACACGATCCTTAGATAGAACACCCCATGTTCGGGACTTTGCCTTGCGCTCCTCTTTGCCTTCCTTTGAGGCCAAACGATTAACACTTGACTCGTAATCATACCCCACCACACCATTCAACTTCTGAGACTTCAACACATAACCATGAAAAGGGTTCCCCCTCTTGTTCATCTTAGGTTCAGTCTCAATCTGGGCACTCACGATGGTTGTACCCTTAACCAACTCTTGTATTGCTTGTGTATTCATATGCTAACCTTATTAAGTGAATACCCATTATATACGGGAACCAACCATTGCAAGCTCTTTCTTTTATATTTCGCAACTCCAAGACTTCAAATATCACTTCGGTGAATCGCACCGTTCGGGTATATTTCGCACAAGGGGCACCCTTGTTTTTAATAAATATAACCATAATATTATATTATAACGTTATTTTCCAATCACTTAGGGAAGGGGCACCCTTCTAGTTACTTCAAATTTGTATCATCCATATTTTGAAGTCTGTAACGCCATCAGCATTATACTCCTCACCAAACCATTGCAAGCTCTTTCTTTCAACTATTTTCCGACTTGTTCCAAACTTGAGACAATAACTTGACTCTATACCTAAACGATTATCACTTTCACTCTAACCCATATATAGATAATCTTTTTTGACTTTTTCGATTATTTCTCTTGACATTTGAAGTCGCGGATTATAATGATGCCAACCTGGCGAGGAACGGAAGCGGGGAATCCTGCCCTCTCATCACTATGAAGTCGCGGGGTCTTCCATATTATACGCCTCCAACCCATAACACAAGCTCTTTCTTTCAACTATTTTCCGACTTGTTCCAAACTTGAGACAATCACTTGACATTGCTAACCCATTGATTTTCAACCCCATATAAACTATTGAAAAACAATCGCTTATAACTACCTACGTTTCAAGGGTTTACCTAACCCCTTGGTTTTCAATGACTTATAAACCCCTATGACGCAACGGGTTATAACCTATTGCTTTTCAATGACTTACCTAAACCGTTGCTTTTCAACCACTTACCTAACCCCTTGCTTTTCAATGACTTAGGTTTTCGGTGGGGGAGGGGAGGGGAGGGCGGTTTCAGACCCCCTACCCTACTCGCTAACAACATCACAAGGGTTTTACTTGACAATCTCCCCTACCCCACTAAAATATTTATGCGTCCGAATTTTTCCAAGATACGGCAACTCCGAAACCTTATAAGGCATTCAGAGATTGTCAAGAACTTTCTTTCTTCGGGGGCATATATACAGCATTTTGCTGCTTTTATTAACGGCATTCGGCTAACTTATTATTTTCCAAGTGTTTATACGGATACACCCTAAGAACCGCTTTTTCTCCGACCGCACTCCGTAATACCCCAATAATTATAACAAGTTTCTTTATCTTTTAATCTAATAAAAACATGTCATCTGATTCCCTATTAGTCTCTTATAGTTCTACCCTATCAACATCCCTTAAAAGAGCATCTCTCTTCATATCATCCGACACATATACTATAAGGGTTTTGCTTGACAATTTACATAAGTGCTACAAATACAAACACATAAGTAAAATCATCTACAAACCCGTCTACAAATCAAAGGTTCCTATCTACAAATCCATACTATAGAAAAGGGTATAATTTCATCTTACTAGAATAGGTTACAACCTACTACAAATAGATACCCCTATCATACCTGTGAGAGTTAACAATCATAGAAGAATGACATTTATAATAAGGTACTTGACAAGGTGGTTGGTTCTACATAATGGGTGTTGTCTTACAAAAAAGGAGAATGAGATGACTTGGTGGATGTATTTGATAGGTTTTTTGGTGACAGTGTATGTTGCCTTCTGGTTGGAGAATGCAGTGAATGGCATAGATAACAAGAGTTGGTTTCCGTGTCTAGCATTCCCTTTGATATGGCCTGCGTGTTTGCCTTTGATGCTTCTGTTTGTAATCATGGAGATTATTGAAAAAGCAAGGAGTGATGAAGACTGGTGGATAACAAGTAGGGTTAAGAGACATTTTGAGAAGTGATTTGACAAGGTGGCTGGTTCTACATAATGGGTGTTGTCTTACAAAAGGAGAATAAGTGATGAAAGAGTACACAGTAATAGAAGATAATGGTGACAAGAAGTGGTACTTAAATGGCCCATTGCATCGTGAAGATGGGCCTGCCATTGAGGGTGCTGATGGAAGCAAGAAGTGGTATTTACATGGAGAGGAGTTGACAGAAGAAGAGTTCAATGCTCGTCATTCTACAAAAGAGATGACCATTGCTGAGATTGAGAACGTTTTAGGACATAAAATAAAGGTAATCAAATGAAGTATTTAATTAATATGAGTAAGTTCTTTGCGGGAATGGGGTTATCATTGTCATGTAGTTTCTACAACTCTTGGTTGTTCACAAAGATGTGGTTCTGGTTCATCGTACCATTAGGTGCGATTCCTTTGGGAGTGTTTCATGCAATGGGTATTTCTTTGATGGTTTCTTGGTTCACTATTGGGTTACCTAAAACCGTGTATGTTAGGGAAGATAAATCTATTAACTATCCCAAGATGGCCGAAGCTATGATTAATAATTCATTAGTTCTTAGTTTTCTCTTTGGTATTGGTTACATTGTTAAAAATTACATTTGACAAGGTGGCTGGTTCTACATAATGGATGTTATCTACAATTAGAGGTTTAAGATGAAAGAGCAAGTCAAACTTATATTGGAAAAGATCCCCGAAACGGGAGAACAACTCCTCGATTTGGGTGTTATGTATGGCATCGTTGGTATTGGTGTAGGACTAGCATTCCTCTTAGGGGGTATTTTTGTGGGTCTGAAGGGACAAACGGAATACGAAGAGGGTTTGGTATGTCTTGGAGTCATAGTAGGGATATTTGGGGTGTTTGTGGGCATTTGTAATGGTATGACCATCTACAAAGTGACGATGGCACCAAACGTATATATTCTTGAGCAATTGGCTCAATTAATCAACTAATGAATGTTATCTACAAAAAGGAGAATAAGTGAGTGAGATAATACGATATAGAGGTTCAGATGGATACGCCCAAGATGCTGAAGGTCCACTTGTTAAGTACACTGACTACCAAACTCTGCAAGCCGAGGTCGAGAGGCTCAATAACATTATCGAGCATGTTTATGAGTACAGTCACGAGGATGTAGAGCCCATTGATGGGGCATTGGCTGAAGTTAGAGACCTCCAAGCCGAGGTCGAGAGGTTCCATCACATGTTGGATCACTGGGTATGCCAAGTCGATCATCCGACTGTTTACAAAGAGATGCAGGAAATTAGAGAACAAAGAGTGAAGGTCAAGTCCGAAGGGGGGAAGTCGTGAGTGATGATTATTGTTATAAATGTAAGTGTGAAGTCCCTGTAGGACACCATCAATGCTCCGAGTGCGTGATAGAGACTCTCAGAAAACGTCAGAAGGAAGATGAGGAGGCTTTCTGGGAGGAACGCGATGCCAGGGTGGAACTCCAAGCCAAGGTCGAGAGGTTGGAGAGCTACCTTGACGCACTGAGTAATGGCTTTGATCGACCATGGAGAGAAGACTTTAAAGAATGGGAAGGAGAGAACACATGAAGATCCAGATAGAAGATGAGCGTATCGCCGTCACGATTGAGACTAAGAGCAAGGATATATCACCTATAGATGCGGTGCAGTTATGCTATCGTGCTCTAATTGGAATGAGCTATCATCCTAGATCCATAAGTGACGCCATGTCTGAAGTTGGAGAAGAGAAGTCATGAGCATATCACTGACAGATCTTGTTGATTCAGTAGCAGGCGAGAGGATAGCAGAACTCCAAGCACACGCAGGTAAAAGGATAGCTGAACTTGAAGCCGAGGTCGAGAGGTTGAATGGTATGATTGGAAACATACTTGATGATGTTCATTGTGGAGAACGCAGAGAAGACATATTGGAAACATACGAACAGGCCGAAGGGGGGAAGTCATGATGAACGTAGATGAAGTAGTTGATTACATCATTGAGAACCATGATAGTCCAACGCTGGCGAGGGATCTTATGTGTAGCACCATATATAATCAGAACACGTGGTCTATGATCCAGACCCTAGTGGTAGCAAAACTTATAAAGACCAAGGCCAAGGCCGAAGGGGAGAAGTGATGGACTACATCAGGGAGGACGTATGCAAAGAATACTTTACTTCTATGATCAAACTACAAGCCGAGGTCGATAGGTTGGAGGAAATCATAAGGATCAATGGTATTTGTGACGAATGTGGTGATGGTGTACAAGACTGGAAGGATAAAGATGGAAATTTTACGTGTGGATGCAAGGACGAATCGTGATAAGTTTGATATATAGGCAAATACTGGTATTTGGTGGGCATGGAGTTTTAATGTCCTCACTTGGTTACGAATTGAAAGATGCAACATACTGGTCAAGTTTTGCAATCGTGTTGGGTTTAACTTTATACCTAGCCAAGATAGAGGAGCAACTATGAGAGCTAATCCAATTAGAGAATGCGAAGATTGTGGCGAGGTCTACGACTACACCAAGGAGCACAAGTGTGACTTGTTTAAGCATTTAATGTGGCGTAGAGACAAGGATACACAATTCTATCTAAATACAGATGATGTTGACGATATACTTAAAGTCAAGGAACAGGTTGAGAGGTTAGAGGGTAACATCAAGTTTCTTGTTGATGAAATCTTCTTTGGTGTTCAACTCATGGAAGGATCTGTAAACGGAAACTATTTGCAATGGGTCAAGTCCCTACGGAAGAAACTTAGAGCATTCAAAGGAGAGAGTGATGAGTAAATATGGATGGTTGAAAGATGCTTGGGAGGAGGGATATCACAACGAAGTCATTGGTGCCATGGACAAGATGGTGGACCAGAACCAAGAACTACAAACCGAAGTCGATAGGTTACGGTCCATAGTTGCCTCGAATGCAGAGGAGAAGATAAAGGAACTTATTGTTTTTGCTGAAGAGCATCCTCATTTATGGGAGTATTTTAAAGCAACCAATGACGACAAAGTTAATATGATGATCCAATTTCTAACAGATGGCAAATCTTTACAAGAGCCCACTTGACAACCTTGCTCCCTTTACATAATAATATCTACAGCATTTAGGGTAATGGATATATGATACAAACATTCAATGTGTTTATCTCATGGAGTCATGGTGAAGGTGGTAGATCTGGAGAAGAATACCAATTCACCATGCGAGGTGAGGAAGAAGAAGTTGATTACTTGATTCACAAGATGAATGAAGGATATGAGCATTATTATTCCAATGATGAAGGATATGACAGCTATGTTTATTACCCATGTCAATGTGTGGTGGATATTGTTGGGATGTGCCCAACTGATTTAGATCTCAAAGCAAGGGAGTTAGTGAAATGAACGAATCAACGAAGGCAATACTACTTTTACTTGTCATAGTGCTTGGTATTGGTGGTTTATTTACTTTATCACACAGGGTAAACGAGGCACACCGTCAAGCACAAAGAGAACATGCCCTCAAGGTTCTAACAGAGCATTATGAGAAGGTGAAGGGTGAGAAGATAAAACGAGCAATCTCCAGAGGTTTCGCACACTATGACCAACAAACGGCAGAAGTGGTATGGGACAATGAGGATGTTTATTTTGTAGTGTTTGGGAGTAATGTACAGTGAGTGGAGAGAAGAAATGACAGGGATTAGATGGTTAATCAAGAAGGATGGAACTAAGGTTCTACAAGAATTACGGGAAGTTCATACCTATTTGGAGGGGGGGGGGCGACATCGTGCGTTAGAAACCTATGAATGGCAAGAAGTTGAAACTGTTTACGAGGAGGAAGTATAATGTTTGGTGAAGATTATGTACCACAAGAAAAATACGATAAAGTAGTAGAAGAGAACGAGAAACTCAAGGCATGGTTAGTGGGTATTGCTTTGGTGATTTCTGTAGGGGTGTATGTTTTCTACCGAGATAAAATCATTGACAACCTCACAAATGCTATAAACTGATAGTAAAGGAAAAAAAACATGAATGTATCTTTAAACGATTACAACCAAAATCTCATTCCACCTGTAAACACCCAGATCAAGGTAATGAACGAAGCACATGATCAAAGTAGGAGAGCGGTGGAATTGCTAGACAATACCATTGACAAGCTCAAGGGTCGTGCATTTGATGGGTTGGCATGATGGATGAGATAATTTGGGAAGACATGTATCGAGCAGAGACTCAAGCAACCAAAGAACTCGAAAGAGATGTTGAGAGGTTGGAAGAGCTAATTAGGCATATTTATGTGCATGGAACTATGCTTACAAGGGATCAGCATGAGATTATGTTGGGATGGAAGGTCAAAGGAGAGAAGTCGTGAAGCTCAAAGAGATAATCATTCGAGTCGTTGAGGAGCAAGATGGTGAGTATTTCGATACGGATTTTATCACCACAGGATCGGCTCTACCACAAGAGATTTCAGATCGTTGCTTGAATAAAATGATGACTGTATTGAAAGAGGTCAAGGCCGATATAGAACAAGCAAATGACGAAGGGGGAAGTGATGAGTGACCTAAAGATTCTACGTGAGTTAAAGGCACGGGGGTTTAATGATACTCATGCACTCATTAAGTCACATGAAGACCTCCAAGCACAAGTCGATAGGTATAAACGTAGTCTTGAATCGTGTGGCTGGGAGGACAAGGGAGGTGAGTTGCTTAAACCACCCGTCGCAAATTGTTCTGCTTGGATACGGATGAACGATGAACTACAAGCAGAGGTTACTTATCTTCACGCTGTTATTATAAAGATGGCTTCTTACACCAATGATCGTGACATAACATTCGAGCAATTCTGTGAATTTATCGGAGAGCTTGAAGATCATGTTAAGGCCAAAGCCGATGGGGGTGGGAACGATGAGTGAGTGCAAGCATGACCTTTGGGCTCCTACATATGATGGCAAATACACCTGTTGGAATAAACATTGCAATAGGATATTTGATGGAGAGGTGCTACGACAAGCGAGATCTGGTGAGATGTTGTCAACGAAGACGATAGAAGAATGCACAAATAAAGGGATCAATTGGGGAGCAGATTGGGCCATTGAAGAAGCCAATGCCTGTGTGTTCAAGTTGGCGGTGTTATGTGACAAGTTACAAACACAGGTTGAGAGTCTTGGGGGTATCCTAAAAGAGGTGGGTGGACGAACCGAGGAATGCTTAGATGGTTCCATTAAAAATGGGACAATGGGTCATCCAATGCACGATGATCTACTCTATATCCTATCGGCAATAGACGAAGGAGAGAACGATGTTGAAGACTGAGGATATCACGTTAATTATTTGCGTGTCTGTACTTACAACTTTTCTATACCATCACTTCCAATGGTGAATAAATGATACCACTGCAACCATACGAGTATGAACTTATGCACAAGGGGAACGACAAGGAACCACTAACCGTATCTCAGTGCTGGGAGTTAATTAAAAAGAATCAAGAACTACAAACGAAGGTTGAGAGTCTTGAGGGTATATTGAATGCCATAGATAGTCAATGGTCCGAGGATTTTAGAATGGATTTAGAGGCATTAAATAGATTTAGAAGGGTCAAAGGAGGCAACGAATGAACGATTTCTGGAAGGTTGTGTTTGTCATTTTATTACTTTCTTTGATACAAGAGTATGCTACAGAAGGGGGTCCAGTCACGTTAATCGAGACCGTGATGCTTTGTTGTCTTTTCCACATTTCTATTGACCAACATAACGCAAAGAACAAGGAGAGTGAGAAGTGAGTAATAAGAAAGCAAACGATTTTCTAAAGAGATTCCAATACAAAAGGATCTCTAGTAGCATTTGTAGGCATGAGTCATTCACACCATTAGGTCTGGTGTCAGAGGGAAGTTCTCACATCCTTGGTAGGAGTGACCATTTTGATAACGTGATATACCATGGGGACGACTTGGATGCTGATTGGAGTCGAGTGACGAGGTAACCAGTGATGAATGATTACAAGCATTGCAAATACTGTGGAACCTACAAAGTAGAGATTCTTATGCTCAAGGATGATGTCTGGGACCAGATCAATCCTGAACACGAAGGATGGGTCTGTGTGTCATGTATGGAAGACAAGTTGGAACGTCAAGTAGTATCAAGCGACTTGGATCTACAACACCAACATGAATACATTGATGGGGTGAAGAAGCGGTTGGAAAGTGATAAGTCCAAACACAAGGTCGCAGAGTATCTTTTTAAACAATTTCCTGGCATCTACGAAGCAATCAAGAGATTAATGTCATAAAACTATTGCCAAGATGCTCTCAGACGACGAAAATGCCCCTCTGAGAGGCATCCAAGCAATTTTGTGTGCCATTTAGTGTTTGAATGGGTTAATGGCCTTAAAATGGCACTTGACAATCTTGTTGTTTATCTAGAATATTATTTCTTATGAGGATGAATATGAATCCATTTCTAGATTGCCCAAGGTGTAGGAAGAAAGACCAGACATTTTCTTGGTTTGTTAGGCATCATCCGTTGAGTTCAAGGATGGAGATTCGTAGATGTGATGTTTGTAAGGGAGACTTTGTTACATCTACAGATGGCAAACCTTTACAAGAGGTGGTTTGATGGTGAGGGTGGCATGTTTTGAAGCATCGACTTCTTTGAAATCCCGAGCAAGTATTTGGTTCGCATCTATCTCAGGATTCTTAGAGGTTGGTTTTAAATATCGCAATGAGCAACATCGTTTGCGCACACTGCATTATACATGCAAGAAGCGTGAAGGAGTGGTCAAAATAATCCATCATACTGGTGATTATGCGTTTGCTCTCTTTGGAAAATCCAATGGTGAGAGAGGACAAGTCTATCAATTAAGCGTCAAGGATGCTAGGTTCTTTTGGGTTAATATGTTAGAACATGGGTTTTTTGAGCCTTCTGAAGATGGTTGATGATATGATGATAACGGGGTTTTACAGTTCAACTGAGTTGACTATAGATTTCTATGGTGGTAATTATGAAACATGGACATTGGGAACGCAGATTAAAAATTGTAGGAGAACTGGGTCTAAGGATGTATATTTTCTTGTATTTAGCACGGATCGTCAAGATATTACATTTGGTAGCAAAATGTTTTCCGAAGGATCTGTTGTCTCAAAAGAAAAGGCAAGAATAATGTGGAACGATATGGTTGATATGGGTTTAACACTTAAATAAACATGGAAGAATAAAGATGACACCAGAAGAAGTAATCGAAGCACTACGAGAAAAGAAGTCTGAGATTCAACATCATATGATTTATGGAGAACGCAGTAAATGTGGTATCACTAACCTTCTAAATCATATAAACTATGCTAAGAAAATCATCAATTGTGATGATGTTAGTTGGGCAGAATACATATCTCATAGAGGAGGGAACTCTTGAAAATTATAACAACCATTTTGGATGAACACCTTGACATCACCTTTAAGAAGGAGGATGGTGAAGAGTGGACGTTGACGAGTGAATACAAACAAAAGACATATTCAAATAAATCCACTATGTTCATTTTTGATAACAACGAGAAACTTAAACTATCTAATAAATCAATAGAAACGCCTCCTTTCAAAGAATTGCAGGAAGCGAGAGAATTATGGGATGGTTTGTTAGAAAAGGGCATGGCTATGGTGGTGACTGATGATGGTTGAAACAATACATCTTGTTAAAATTGACGCACTTACTCACATAGAAGACGGTGAGATTAGTGTGTCTTTTGATACTAGGAATGGCACGTTCATCTTAGTGGGTAACTATCAAAACTTAGAATACAAAAGCAATGCTGTTCTTGTTGAAATGGATGGAGGAAGGGCATTGACACTTAATGAGGAATTCTTTGATGGGTTTCCAAGGCAATATTATATTTCTGATGCAAGAGAATTGTGGGAAAAATTAGTGTTTGTTGGGTTCGTTGAAACATGAGCAAGTTACTGGTGTGGGCGATGGAAGAGGACATTGGCAATACTGTACTTACTATCCGTTTTACAAAGGAGAGTGGTAGTGATGCATGGTGTTTAAAGAGCAGTTACATATACAAATACGTTCATTGTACCCATGAAGATATGATAACATACACCCTTCCTAATCGAAATACTTTAACATTACAACAAAAGTTATTCGAGGGTATTATGTACAAGGAAGAAGGGGCAAGAGTTGAATGGAATAGGATGTTAAAAGCAGGGTTGAATACTTAATAGGAGAATGAAACGTGAATGATGTAATAGTGTTTGCGTCCGTCGAGGACAAAGAATTGATGGTGACCTTTCTACATGACAAAGGACGAGAGAATCTCATTGGTGACTATGAGGCATCCATCCGTGGTGAGAATACAAATGTCTTCAGCATGGGAAATGGAAATATGATCGAACTTAATGATGCACTGTTTGATGAAAAAGGTATGGTATGCGATTTACAGGCAGCGAGAGATCTTTGGCATGATCTAGTTGATAGGTTTGAAGATGAGTGAAGAAAGAATTATCGTAACGTCATGGACTAAAGACAATGGTTATTGTTATGTAGGATTCCATCTTAACGATGGAGTAACATCACATTATTTGGAACGAAAGATCCCAGAAGGATTGCCATTGCGACATAAGTATTTGAACAATATTCATTGGGATATAAAATTCGACAGAGAAGAGATTTCTAACGCATCTCCCTTGATTGGACCTGCGAGAGATTTGTGGGAATATTTGATTAATGAGCATGGGTTTGAAGTGAATCGTAAATCTCCATTACATGAGACCCTATCTAGTTGAAAAACAAATAGTTATGACGAACGAAATGAATGTTTACAAAAGGTATTTAGGGGTATGAGAATCACTTTCATGAAGACTGATCTTCTTCCTACGGATGGGGGTACATTGGAGATGTTTTTCGACATAGAGTGGGAATCTTATTACCTAAGAAAAACGGTATATTCTCTCGATAATGTAACAATCAATACATCTGTATGTCCTATAGGATTTTCTATTATATCCCCCCAACTCCATAGAAAAAATATAGTAGAAGCAAGAGTAATCTGGAATGAGATGGTTGATGTATATGGTTTTGAGACTTATGAATATTATTGACAATCTTATTCTAAGTCTACAATTTAATAAAAGGGAGAATATATGAGAAAGTTAGCAAGCATCCAAGAGATTTCCGAGATCAAACCCATACCAAACGCAGATGCCATTGAAGCGGTTCGTGTTAATGGATGGTGGGTGGTGTCCAAGAAGGGAGAATATTCTGAGGGAGATCGTTGTGTTTATTTCGAAGTGGATAGTGTACTTCCAATCAAACCTGAGTACGAGTTCCTAAGAAAGTCATGCTATGTCAATAAGGATTGGGTCGAAGGCTTTCGTCTAAAAACAATAAAATTGAGAAAGCAAGTCTCACAGGGTTTGGTGGTTCAAGTTCCTGATGAGTTGAAAGAATCGCCAATAGGGTCTGATGTCACAGAACATTTAGAGGTTACAAAATGGGAACCTCCTATACCTGCTAATCTAGCAGGGCAAGTCAAGGGTAATTTCCCTTCATTTATTAGGAAGACCGACCAAGAGAGATTGGAAAATTGCTATGAAGAACTCAAACGTACTCATCATTACGAAGAATTTGAAGCAACCTTGAAGTTGGATGGGTCTTCATGCACAATTTATATCAAAGATGGGGTCTATGGTGTTTGTTCTAGGAATCTTGATTTGGAGATGAACGACGAGAACAAGGATAATTCTTTTGTTAAGATGGCTCTCAAGTGGGAGGATAACATCCGTGGTTTAGGGAGAAACATTGCTATTCAAAGTGAGTTAATGGGACCAGGAGTTCAAGGGAATCGAGAGAAGTTAAAAGAACATGAGCTGTTCGTGTTTGATGTGTTTGATATTGACGCACACAGTTATCTTGGGTCAGCAGAGAGGTTGGGAATTATTAAAGGCATTGGTCTTAAGCATGTCCCTATCCTCGATACATGCAAACCATTGTTATTGGACTTGGATATGATTATAAAGAACTCTGACGTACCATCTCTGAGCAACAAGGTAGCGGAGGGTGTTGTCTACAAAAGCATCGAAAGTCCTGATGTCTCATTTAAGGTCATAAATCACAAGTTTCTACTAAAAGAAGTTTGACAATCTTAGTCTAGTCATATACTATTATTAACGTACATTCATAAGAGGTTTAAAATGTCGATAAAAGAATTAGCAAAAAGTTTCATTTGGTCATCAATAGTAATGGTGTTCATGTTTGGTACTCTCTACATGACTATACCATCATCAGAAGTAATCGAAGAGAGAAATAGGGCTGAGTTCGAGATCATACAAAAGTATGCACCAAGGATTCAAGAGATGTCTTTCGAGGATTGGGATGCTTTAGATTGGGATGTTAGACTATCATTGATTGGAGCAACCAAATGAAAAATATCATCATCGTAGATGACATTGAGGTTAACATTGACATCTTGGAGAAGATGATTTATCTTTGGGGTGAGGGTGAGGATATCAACGTGATTGCCGCTACCTCGGTGAAATCAGCGTTAATCGCTCATGATTCTCTTTTGGAGTCGAACTATGAGATAGATCTAATTATTTCAGATGTTCACATGCCTACTCAAACAGGGGTAGATTTGTTCGAGGTGTTAAGGGGTAATCGTGGATACGTTGGTCCCTTTTGTTACCTTACATCTGACAATACGTTTAAGGGTAACGCACCTGTTTTCATTAAACCACTAAACAAAACTACAGTCAATGACATGTTGGGGTTGATGGATAGTGTATAATGAGGCAATTATAGTAGTCATAGTCGTGTTTAGTTTCATGGTCGTGGTTTTGTTAGGGATATCCTCATTTCTATGAGCAAATGCGAACATTGTGGCAAGGAACAAAATCCTTCTGGGCATTCCTTTGTGAGGTGTAATTGTTATTATCAACATGGACCAGGCGAAGCGAAGAAGATAGTTCCCAGTGTGGACTCTTCTCAGTCTGAGATCAATAGACTTGAAGATAAGGTTAAGTCGCTTGAGGAGTTGAACGAGATCTACAAAGGGCTCCTTGATAAGATGGCTTCTCCTCCTTACTGGGATGAAGATGACTACATGGCAAAGTTGAGATACGAATACGAACAATTAAAGAAGTTAAGAGAGAAGTTGAATGATTGAAGAAACTAGATATTGTGACGTTTGTGGCACGAAAGACAACGGGCAATGGAAATGGAACATGATGAATTTCTTTAGCGTGTGGTTCAAGAAGAAGTGGTATCTTAAGTCCTCGAAACCAGACATATGCCATGATTGCTACACCAAGGTTAATAAATTCATCGACACATTGAGGAAGGAAAATGAATCATAGATCAACAATCAAAGCACTGAAGAAAGAATTGAAGTGGTATAAGAATGCCCTTATCCACACGATCTCTATGGAACAGGGACTTGACCCAGAACAGGTCAAAGAAAATCTAGAAGAAGAGTATTCGGAGTTTGATACATGAAAACTGATTGTGAGTGTGACAAGTGGAAGAAGAACATTGATATGATCAATGATTGTATTATGGATAGTGCAAGAAGATACGAACACAATGGTCTAGAGGATAGTTTCTCATACTGTCCATGGTGTGGAAGAGAATTAGACGATCATAGGGAAAAGGATTTGATATGAACATAAAAGAAAGAATTATCAGAAAGGTCTTTCCAGAGTTGGAAGGACTTGTATGGAATGTCAATGATTATAATATTGTAGCATTGGGGATTTTCACTGTTACGATCATAGGTGCTTTTATTGTGTTGACTGTGAGTTTATAAGGATTTGATATGAACGCAAAAGAAAGATTTGAAGAACGATGCAAGATGTGTGTCATTGGTGCGGTAGTTGTATCAATGGTTGCGTTTTCCATTATATCGGTAGTGGCAATACTTGAATGTAGACCTACTCAACCTATGGAAGTGATTGAGATTATTGAAGAGGTCACTCCTTCTGTAAATGTAGGAGATGTGTGGGTTCTACCCAATGATAACCCATTCAAGACCGAAGTTTATGAAGTTAGAGTAAAGGAGATTAGAGGTGACTATTTGCAGACTGAACTGACAAGTGATGCCAATGTCCTAATCTCTCATCGTATAGATTATTTTGTTGATGGTTGGGAAAAGGTAGAATAAGATAATTGACAAACTTGTTGGTGGTCTATACTAAATTCATCGAAACAATAAGGTAAGAGCATGAAGTTTACATTAAAAGAACACCGTGACACCGCCCTAGAACGACTTATCACTGCTGGGTTCATTAAGGCAACCAAAGATGAGCAAGATCAAATCATCTCTCAAAAAACCGAAGGGGATGATGGTTATTCTATCTACGATGTGAAGATGCAAGTCAATGGGGTAGAGGTTGACCCATTAGATTTTGTGGAGAGATGGCAAGACAACGTAGACGAAGCAATTCTGGAAAAAGCACAAGAAATGATTGACGAGAGGTTTCGTGAAAAGTTCAATGAACTTGACGATACCCTTGCTGAGTGCCGTAACAAGGTCATGGAACAGTTTCAACTTGGAGACGAAGAATGATTCAGTTCGGAACGGCAATGCCTATCCACAGGCAAATTGAAGATTGGGCAATAGAAAAGACCATGTTTGGTACGTGGTATATGAAAGCAATAGGGTATATTGTTATTGCTCCATTTTGCTTGGTTACAGTTCTATATTGTTTTCTTGTATTGCTTCCATATTTTGTTTGTGGATTTTTATTACAATCGTTGAGGGAGAAAGAATAATGTCTGATTGTAATGGAATAGAGATTTGGGTGAAAGGTCATCCAATGGTTCAACTCAATGGTGGACTTGTTGATGATGCAGACCAAGTGTTTGACGAACATTATTTCAAAGAAACACTTGGATTGAAGGGAGAGATATGGGACTCTAATGGAAGTGAGATTGATTGTATCAGTGAGGTTGGAAACAAGTACGAAGCAGTCATCTATATCTATGAACGAGAGTTCAAGAAAGAAGATGGTAGTCTTGTTGGGTTTGAGGAAATGGAGATAAAATTCTCTGGAACTATTGAGAATGATAAAGACGAACATCCAAATGATTGGTCGGAGTACCTAGTCGTTGAGAATATACAACTTGTCCGAGTGGATGGTGAATACACTAAGGAGAAATAATGAATGTTGGAATAGTTTATGATAGTGGTTCTCCACTTTATTGCAGAGTGAGGAAAGATGGGTATTGGGTAATAAATGGTGAGTGGAAACTAGGTCTTGATGGTAAGATCCAAGGTTCAAACCCAAGTCATCGTATTGATTATGAAATTATCATTGAAGACATGCCTAATATGCACTATCAAGAAGCATGTGAAGAAATTAGAAGAGTTTATAAGGAGAAAGAATAATGGAAGATAAATGGTTTGCAATAGTTGGAATGACTATCATAATCAGCATGGTTGCTGCTGCTTGTATTCCCCTTGGCATTGAGAAATGGCAAGAGGGGGAAATTGAAAAAGTAAAGATTCAATTAGAGATTGAACAGTTGAGAGCAAGTGGAAATGTTGAGAATGATTGAGAATAAGAAAAAGCAATTTGTCGTAAAGGACAAAGATGGTAGACTTGCAGTAGGTAATGACCGCCATTCAATCTTCAAGTGGTCATATCCAGATGAATACAACTTTGAGTCAATGTGGCAATGGTTCTTTGGTTCAGACGATAAAGAACAGATGGATGGAATGGTTGAAGTTCAATCGGGTGAGTTTGGAACAGACAAAAAAATGAAGTCTGGTAACTTCAAAGTCATTGAAGTAGAGATTGTGAAACGATATGAAATTAACGAGATAAAAGAATTGAAGGATAAAGAATGAATAAAAAGAATATTGACAAAAAGAAAAATCTGTGGGAATACATGGAGGAAGAAGGTCTTACTTCTAATGATGTTTCGGCAAACTGTAGTGGTCCCAATGACAGGATGGAATATGGATTTAAATTGGGGATTGAATACTCCCTTAGAGAATTGAAGGAAGGGAACTAATGAATGCTTATGGAAAGAAGTTTCTGATGTTCGTAGCAACAATCTTGGGGGCATTGTTATATGTCGTTGGTGCTAGGGTTTTATTAGATATTACAGCATACTATGGGTTTATTGAACCGATTGTATGGGATGGAGCAGACCATTACCTGTTGTGTATAATTGCTTATTTGTATGCTACAAGAGAGATGGAGAAAGAAATAACAATAAAGTTGGAGAAGAAATAATGGGAACAAGTACAGACGCAAATATAGCATACGGTATTGACTTGGGTGAAGACATGTGGGGGTGGCCTTGGTATAACGAGGACAGATATGATGCTAATGAAGACCCCTTAGACTTGTTCTATGAATGGAACAAAAAGGAATATGGTGAAGATAGTCCGTTTGAAATCTTTTGGCATTGTTCTTACGAGTGTCCAATGTATATTCTTGGTTTGAAAGGAACCGAATTAACTGCCAATCGTGGAGATGCCGTGGACTTTGAACCCTCCAAGTTGCAAGAAGAAGTTTCAGACGATAGGAAGAAACTCTTGACGGATATGATTGCCAAGTATAATATTAAAGGAGATGGTGGTGTACCAGAACCATCTTGGTTATTGTTTAGTTTGTGGGGTTAATAATGATGGATAATGGTTGGAATAGTGACCATGATAGGAAACTATGCACAACATGTTTGACAGATAGGAAACTTTATAGGGTGTGTGAAGACGATGAGTAAACTGATAGACAAGATAGATGAAGCAATATCACACATTGCAGATACTCACGAAGACTTTACTGCTATGATGATGTTAGAGAAGGCAAAGGATTATGCTAGAGAAGCAGAGAAAGAATTAGAATCCTATCAAGAAGAGAACATGGAGATAGATGCTGAGTTGGATTGGTTAAAGGACTTTGTTAAAGAGAGTTTCTATCTCAGTGGTGATGGAGACATTTACTATGGTTTTCAAGAAGATACACCGCACGATGAAGTGTATTTGAGGGAGTTGTTAGAGGAAGACGATGAGTGATAAGACTTTTGATTGCCACACTACAAGAGAATGGAAGACTATTCCAGAGGACGCGGAAGATTATACTCATGCGAAAATAACATACTCTTTTGAAGAAGACGGTATGATGTATGAGGTGTCTACTATTTGGTTTGATTATGTTAATTTTAGAAAAGAGTTTGATGAAAGTGATGGGTATTCTGGGAGTGACTATGACGATCAGGTAAGAAAGTTTATTGACTGGTCTACCCAAAAGAAAGTTGCTAATAAACTTATAGAGAGGGACGGAGAGACATATGAATACGATGCGTATTACAAAAGATATACTTTGAAAAGTGATAGGGATAAAAGAAACCCAGATGCACCAGATGTTATTTGTCCTAAGTGCTTGAATGATTCGTTCATACTGAAGTATGGAGATTATGAATTGTTGGCCATATGTCCTTGTGGTCATAGCATGTCTGTTTACGATGGGTGAAGACGATGAGTGAGATCATAGTAAGAGCAAAACCTAATGGATACTACCAAGAAGGGTCGGAAGTATTCGACTATGAAGGTGAGAGATTCACAAAGGAAGAGTGGGAATCCTTACCAGAATATCCAGTTCTAACCAGAGGTTTGAACCAAGATGGAAAAATGGATGGTGAAGCATCTGGTAAAGATGAGTTTGTTGTTGAGGAGAAATAATGAATAAAGGAAAGAACTTTTTAGTTGAATTCAAAACCTCTGGTGATGATTTCAATTACATTATATCTTATGACAGGTGCGATGATGACTGTAAGAAGGCAATTGATTCTGCAATGGAAAATGGTCATCATGAGTTTTACGATGAGACTGGTGAAGGAGAATGGTCAGCCGCAATCATTGACCTTCCCGCCATGATTCATTCTTGTATTATGGTCATTGAGAGTTACTAATGAAACCAGAGGGCAGAAAACCATTCAAGCAACATACAACTAAACATCATATAAAGGGGAGACCTGATGGCGGTTGGTGGTGTGATATGATTGACCCCAACAAAACAAAAGCAAGAAGGGAAGCATTGAAAGAGATGGAAGACGAACTAAACGAAATGAAACCAAAACCATGCAAATGTGGTTGTAAAGAACTAGCGGTGTTTAGACCTGCTGCTCACATAAATGATTCATGGTGGGTTATGTGTGATGATTGTGACCATGAGAGTGAGCACTTTGAAACAGAGCAAGAAGCGATTGATGATTGGAATCGTCGAAACTAAATGAAACACTTGATTAATAAAACAGATCAACTTCATTGGCAACTTGATGAGCAACTTGGAGACCAACTTGACTTGCAACTTGGAGGGCAACTTGATGAGCAACTTGGAGACCAACTTGACTTGCAACTTGGAGGGCAACTTCAATGGCAACTTCGAGATCAACTAAATGAAACACTTGATTAATAAAACAGATCAACTTGGTTGGCAACTTGAAGTGCAACTCTCTAGACAACTTGTAGAACAACTCTCTAGACGACTTGATTGGAAACTTGGTTGGAAACTTCGAGAGCGACTTCTTTGGCGACTTCATATGCAATTCTGGGGTCAACTTAGGGACCGACTAAATGAAAAACTCGATAACTAAAGAAGAACAGTTTGAAAGGCAACTTGAAAGGCAACTTGAAAGGGAACTTGAAGGGCAACTTCGAGAGCAACTTCGAGGACAACTGCTGGGGCAACTTCATTGGCAACTTGATGCGCAACTTTGGGTGCAACTTGAAATGCAACTTGGAGAGCAGCTTTGGATACAATCTAAAAGAACGCTTGACAAACATACTAACAGCATAAAATAATATTTCAACTTTCGCATCAAGGAGATAAAATGATCGAAAAATTAACAAAAGAACAAGAAGTTAAAGTTTTCGAATATGTCAGGAAGTACCGTAGTATTGGGTCTTCTAATGATGTGACGGATAGATCGGTTACAGAAGAGATCAACGAGTTTTATCGTATGATGAAGAAAGATAAACCTCATTATATTTGGGTGGACAATCCATGGGAAGCAAACATCGTGCTCTCTGCTATGGAAAGTGGTGACGAATACCCAGAACTTGATGATGAGATCGACAATGGGGAAATGATCAATAGAGCAACGATTGAAGAGGTCGCAAAGAACCTTAAAGAAACTCATTGTTTTGATTACAACATTGGCAACCTCAATGCTTATTGGATTTCGTACCTTGAGTATGGGAGACAAGTGCTAGGCGTTGAATATGACTATGCAGACTTTGATCCCACTCTCCTTGATGTATGGTCAAGATTGATCGAAAAGTGTGGTTACTTCTTCCCCATCGAAAACTATTGTGTCGTGTGCAATCGTCCAAAGGAAATTCACTTTGATGAGAACAACGAGTTACACAATGAAGATGGACCTTCCGTTACTTTTAGGAGAGGGAATGAGAATAATGTGTATTCCTTTCGTGGCGTATTTGTTACAGAAAAGATTATCATGCACCCAGAAGAATTGACCATTGAAGATTTCCAGAAAGAGGAGAACGCAGAAGTCAAACGTATCATCATTGAACGAATGGGAACGGACAAGTATCTTGAAGCAACGGGTTCTAAATTGGTTGACGCGGATACTACCTTCACGGATGAGATTGGCGGTGCCAGTGTGCCTAGAGCATTGATGGAGGACTCAGAAGGCAGGAAGTTCCTTGTTGCATCAGATGGTGGCACAGGTAGAGTGTATTACATGCAAGTGCCTAATGAGTGTACAACTTGTGGAGAAGCAAGTGACTCCTTGGCGGGAGATCATCTTAATGAGTCTGACATTATTGCAGTGGGATGAAACACTCCATTGATAAAGAAGACCTACTTGGAGGCCAACTTGGAGAGCAACTTCGATGGCAACTTGGAGAGCAACTTCGATGGCAACTTGGAGAGCAACTTTCGGGGAAACTTCATATACAACTTGGAGAGCAACTTCGATGGCGACTTCGAGAGCAACTTGGAACGCAACTTTGGGAGGAACTTTATTGGCAACTTCGAGAGCAACTTGGAACGCAACTAGATGAAACACTCGATAACTAAAGAAGATCAACTTCATATGCAACTTGAAAGGCACCTTGACAGGCAACTTTGGGGACAACTTGAAAGGCAACTTTGGGGACAACTTTCGGGGAAACTTAGGGAGCAACTACTGGGGCAACTTTGGGTGCAACTTTCGGGGAAACTTAGGGAGCAACTTCGAGGGCAACTTGATTGGCAACTTTCAAAGCAACTTGATTGGCGACTCGATTGGTGACTCTATGGTCATCTAGATGAAACACTCGATTAATAAAGAAGACACTCTTCAACTCCAACTTGATGGGCAACTTTGGAAGCAACTTCGATGGCGACTTCGTGAGCAACTTGGATGGGAACTTGATTGGCAACTTCGAGAGCAACTTCATTGGCAACTTGGAAACCAACTTGGATGGCAACTTCGAGAGCAACTAAATGAAACACTCAATTAATAAAGAAGATCAACTTCATTGGCGACTTCGAGATCAACTTGATTGGCAACTCTATGGGCAACTTGATAGGCAACTTTGGACGCAACTTGATGGGCAACTCTATGGGCAACTCTATGGGCAACTTGATAGGCAACTTGATAGGCAACTTCGAGGGCAACTATTGACGCAACTTGAATTGCAACTAAATGAAACACTCAATTAATAAAGAAGATCAACTTCGAGAGCAACTTTCGGGGAAACTTTGGACGCAACTTCATGGGAAACTTTGGACGCAACTTTATTGGCAACTTGGAGGGCAACTTGGAGAGCAGCTTTCGGGGAAACTTTGGACGCAACTTTATTGGCAACTCTATGGGCAACTTGACGGGCGACTTCATATGCAACTTCATGAAACATTCAATTAATAAAGAAGATCAACTTGATTGGCAACTTGGAGAGCAACTAGAAGACCGACTCGATAGGCGACTCTATGGTCAACTTTGGTGGGGACTCTCTAAGCAACTTTATTGGCAACTTCGCGGACAACTGCTGGGGCAACTTCGAGAGCACCTTGATGAAAAACTCCATTGATAAAGCAGATCAACTTCGAGATCAACTTCGAGAGCAACTTTCGGGGAAACTTTGGACGCAACTTTATTGGCAACTCTATGATCAACTTGGATGGCAACTTACGTGGCAACTTCGACACCAACTTGAGGATCAACTTTACCGGCAACTCATCATACAACTTGATGAGCAACTTCGAGAGCAACTAAATGAAACACTCGATAACTAAAGAAGATCAACTTCGAGATCAACTTCATGGGGAACTTTCGGGGCAACTTCATAGGCAACTTGGAGATCAACTCTATGGCCACCTTGGATGGCAACTTGTGGAGCGACTTTGGGAGGAACTTTATTGGCAACTTCGAGGGCAACTATTGACGCAACTTTGGAAGCAACTTTGAGAACAACTAGATGAAACACTCGATTAATAAAGAAGATCAACTTCATTGGCGACTTCATAGGCAACTTGGAGATCAACTCTATGGCCAACTTGGAGGGCAACTTAGGGAGCAACTTTATTGGCAACTCTATGATCAACTTCGATGGCAACTTGGAGGGCAACTTAGGGAGCAACTTTGGAGGCAACTTGAATTGCAACTTTATAGACAACTTCGGATACAAACTAAAAATAGCATTTGACAAACAAAAAATATAACGATAATATTATTAACACCATTTTCAATAGGAGAAAACAATGGTAGAAATTCAAGAAATCAACAAGGTATCTTCAGAAGTGAATCACGATACCGCAAGGCACATCACTAACATGGAGATTGGACAAGCAATCCGTCAAGGTGATGTTTATGTAAAGAAGGTCGAAGAGATCCCTTCTGAATACAACATCCCAACGATGGAAATGCAAATCGCAAAGGGTGATACAAAAGGTTCTAGGCATATTCTAGAGGACACTAAATCTCTTAGGGTCGTGAAGAAGTCTTCGCCTTCACCTTTGGATGGTCCTGCTATTGTATCAGATGATGAAATTCATTTGACTCACCCAGAGCATCCTAACTTTATCTTGCCAGCGGGTAAGTATCTAAGTTTTTACCAACAAGACTTTGCTAGAGAAGAGATTAGTGCCGTAAGAGATTGAGTTGAAAAACTCCATAACTAAAGAAGACCAACTTCGAGATCAACTTGAAGACCAACTTGAGGATCAACTTTCAAAGCAACTTGAAAGGCAACTTGACTTGCAACTTCATTGGCAACTTCGACGCCAACTTTGGGAGGAACTTGAAATGCAACTTTGGGGGCAAATGCCGATGCAACTTGGAACGCAACTTCGAAAGAGACTAAATGAAACACTTGATTAATAAAACAGATCAACTTCGAGATCAACTTGAAGACCAACTCTATTGGCAACTCTTGACGCAACTTGATTGGCAACTTTGGGGACCACTTGACAGGCAACTCGACACGCAACTTGGACGGCAACTTTGGGGGCAAATGCCGATGCAACTTGGACGGCAACTCGAAAGGAGACTAAATGAGATGTAAAACTTGTAAAAAAATTAAGACCTACGATGGACCTCAAGAGTTTGCTCCCTTGGTAGAGGACTATTGTGATTGTTCCAAGGTGAGAGAGGATCTTAATGAAGAGAACCAAGAGTTGAGATCTCAATTCGTTGTACTAAATGATAAGGTGGATGAACTAGAGACGGAACTAGAAATATCCAAACGACTAAATCAAGATTGGATTTTTGAACATAAACGTGTTGAAGAGTTAGAGGAGTTCATACGATCTAGAGAGGATTGTATGGTTTTTCCTAACATGTTAGATAAACTAGGCATAACGTCTAGAAGGAAAAACATTTGACAATCTTTACCGAAGGATTATACTGTAATTTTTAATAAAGGAGAGTTATGAAACTTTTAGATGTAATTGAAGAGAAGTCAGAAAGACTAAGATATATCCATCACGAACTCGAAACGCTTGATAGCTTTTTAGAAAAATTAAATAATTCAAGTACATTTTCTATTACGCGCGATGATCGGAGTTATCCTAATATTAGTTTGACCTCTAAGCAATGCAAAACATTCTTCGCATCCATAAAAAGAACTTTCCTTAAAGAGAAGAGAGAATTGGAAAAGTATCTTGCACCTTATATGAGTGAGATGGTTGAAGATGAGTGACGATAAACACGACACGATAATTTTCTTCTACATAGCATTTGGGGGAGAATCGGTTGTTATGTTTGGGGAGGAGCATATGTTAATACACCCCAAGACATTAGAGTATGTTCGTTTAAGAAGATCTGATAATAGTGTGATGGAAGTTCGATTCGAAGAGAACAACCGTTATAAAATGAACACGGCGGGTGCGAGGTGGATGTGGGATGCGTTACAAGACCAAGGGTTTGAGCAAAGAGAAGAAGTAGATGAAACGTGATGTATTAAAGTCATGCGTGGAATGTAGTCATAGTAGATGGCTAGTGGGTGTGGGGCAAGGATATAGATGCGTATGTCCTGGTAATGCCTACAAGAAGCTATCCGAACATGCTACAGCCGAACGTGAACATCCCGTCATTCCTAGTAGAAAATTCGTATGTGAGAATTGGGAAGTTAGGGACGAAAGCGAAATCTTGGATAGAATGATATTCCGTCATCACGATAGATTGCTAGATGGTTACGAGATAGACGAAGAGGAACTTTTAAATCTTAAAGAGATGAGAGGTAAGCATGTCGGAGAGGAAGAATGAAACTAGAGGTACGCATTAATAATCTCGAAAAGTATATAAACATCACGTTTACTGAACGAAGAAAACCAGGAGAGTGGTCTCAACGTCCCAAAGAACATAAACTTCGTTTAACTTATAACAAAAAGGAATACGACGAGGAAAGCAAGATGCAAATATATCGCCACTCCAAAGGCGAATATACATTATCGGGTGTCTCTAAGACAACAAGAAAATGGTCCTCGCAATTGACCATAAAACAAGGAAGGGAACAATGGAAACAATTACTTGATAGAGGGTTTGAAGAACAATGACTATAACATACAAACCAATGAAGGGACCAACATCTCTACCACAAGGACCAACGTTAACTTTTGGGGTACGGGCTCGGTTTGGTTGGGATGGTATATACATAACGACTGATGTAGCTGATGTAGAGATTTCCTCTCCCAAAGACATTATCGTAATCAGGGTAAACAATAAAAATGAAGATGAACCAAGAGTGTACGAACTTCGTAACGAGAACGCATTAGTATATCCTGTGGTTGACGTTCATTATGAGCATAAAAATATACCATGCAGAAAAAGGTTTATTTTATTTAGTAACAAATCATATAGTCTAGAAAGAGAAGAGGCAAGAGAGGTTTGGACAATTCTACAAAGAATGGGTTGGAGGGCTTGACAACCTTATAAATCTCTTATACTTATGTTTTAAACAAAACGAGACACGTTATGCATATTTGTGGTGAATGCGACATTGAGATGAAATGCTCAAAAACAGGTGTTCTAGTGGCACCAAAGAGTCAACCTACTTGGGTACGTTCAGGTGACAAGTTTGAGTGTCCTGAATGCGGTTCGTCGGTGATCGTTAATTTTGGGGAACCATTCGAGTCTTTTGCAGATGTATTGTTTGCATAATGATTACCACGATTAAGAATAAGCAGAGTGGTGACTATGCCGTTCGTGCTACGGAGCACAGGGATGAGTTGTACGTGGATCTTCTATACACTACAAGGAATCTTAAAGGTACATACGAAGCACCCCATCTAGCATTGATCTATGACCTCATGTTTAGTCTAGACGATGAAGATGTTAATCATGGTGTGATTATAAAATTCGATGATAACTTTCATGTTGAGCATATTGATTCCTATGAAATGGAATCTGATTGGGAAGAGGTTGATACTGAGTTGAGAACCGATCAATGGTGTGAGATCTTAGGCGTTGAACCATTCGAAAGTTATTATGATGATAGGGAGTTAGATCTATTGAAGTTTTGGTTGGGTTACTATTGGAGTCAGAAATGAACAAAGAGATGATACAGGTCTTTGCGAAGATCGAAAGTGAAACAGGTCTCAGGGCATTTGAGATGTACATGGACTTGAGGTGGGCAGAGTTTTGGGCAGGAATAATTGGTCCTGCCATTGCAATGAGTGTTATAGCAGGCGTTATCTACTTTTTCTGTAGATATGGTAATGAAGAAGAGGGCACTAAAGAAGAGGGTAGTAAAGATGAATGAATGGGGTGTGTTTGCGTTAACCTTCTCATGGTATGGGATAGGTTTGATCAATGGTTCTGCTAGTGATGGGATGCTACCATCAGTTATGGGTATGGTGTTTACAATAGTGGGCATGGGTTTTTTGTTTGGTTTCGTAAGGAGTCAGAGATGATACCTATATTTGTACTTGAGTTGATCTTGGCTTTTAGTGGATTAGCGTTATTAATAATTACCATTGCGACTGGGGCAGAGGGGAGTTACAATAAGAAGGTGATGTTCCCTTTTTATGGGTTATATCTAGTGTTGGTAAGTTGGATGGTAACATTCCAAAACGCAGAACCTCGATATGAAGTGACCTCGACGACCACAGATCTAAATGAGACATTCAAAGGGACGAGGAAGGTCCAATGGTTTTATAACTCTCATGGTAATTACGCGGTTATTGAAGGTACATACGATGATCATAGTGATTATCAAGTTATCTTGAACAAAAGCACAGAACTGCCTAGATATGGGTTGAACCCAGATACCATTTTATATACTTTTGACGTTGACATTAAGGAGTAAGAGATGATCATAATAATCGCAATATTAGCATGGATATTTTGTATTGGTATAAATTTAGCGGGGTTGTTTATTTGGGCCAATGAGAATAAAATGGATATATCTGATTACGAAGGGGCGTTCGTGTCAGGCATAATACTAGGACCGATTTATACGTTTTGTGTTGCCGTAATTTTAATTATCTGTCGTCTCTATGATTGGACAGCCAATAAAGATAAACGAGAGTCTACTGAAGAGAAATATAAGGAACTAGTCAAAGAGCATGACGAGTTGAAGAGAAAGTATTCTGAACTTGAAAGGTTCGTTGAGGAATTAAAATAACTGTTGACAAACAGTTTATAGGTCTACAATAATAGTGTCGTTTTTAACCATTTAAAGGAGGTATTTATGCGACTATTTACTTTGATCGCCGTTGGTGGTGGTTTATTTGTGGGGGTAATCTTACTCCTTATGTCACTAACCACGATTGATTCTGGTCAGGTTGGTGTTGTTTCTACTTTCGGAAAGGTCCAAGATGGATACCTCGATGAAGGACTACACTTTGTTAACCCTTTTGCAACGGTGACTCCATTCGATGCAAGAGAGAAGACGCAAAAACAAGAGATGGGAATTCCAACGCAAGATCAGTTGGTAACTACCATTGACATCTCTATTCAATATCGTCTCATCAAAGAGATGGCCCCTAAGATGTTGAAGGAGACTGGTTCTCCCCAACAAGTCATTGCTGTCCACATGGAACCTCTTGTGAGATCTATGGTACGAGAGATTGGCAAGTCAGTTGAACGTGCGGAGATGCTATTCCAAAAGGAAGTGCAACAACGTATCCAAGCAGAGTTGTATGATGGACTAGCATCACTCTCGGTAAAGGGTGTTCGTATTGACAAGTTGCTCATTCGTAAGGTGACTCTACCAAAGATCATCACCGATGCAGTTGCTAGGAAGAAGCAAATGGCACAAGCAGCAGAAGCAGAGAAAGAAGCATTGAAGAAGTTCATGGTCGAACAAGAACGCAAGGAAGCGGAAGCAAATGCATCTAAGAAGGCAGAGTTGATCCAAGCACAAAAGGTCAAGGAAGTCATGCTTATCAATGCTAATGCCAAACTAGAAGCGGCAAGGATTGACGCAGAAGCAATGTTGGTAACAGCAACAGCCGAAGCAGAAGCAAAGTCCAAGGTCGTTCTCGTCCTTGGTCAAGAAGGTTATATTAGTCTAGAGGCAATGAAGATCCTACCTCAAATGGCAAATGGTAACCATGTGTTCGTCATGCCAGAGAATGGGGCACCATTGCCTTTCTTGAACATGACAGAAGCAATGAAGAAATAGTTTTGTGGGGGTGGGGGAAACCCCATCCCTTTCTTTTTAATGGATAAGAAGAATGATTGAAATAGGTGATAAAGTCAACCGACTATACAATGGTCGTGACACTGATGGTCCATACGTTTACTATGGTGAATGTAAAGAGTGCCCAGATCATCCACACATCCTACTTAGTAAAGGACAATACATTGGTTTGTTTGGGGGAGAACTAACTCCTATACATCCTTCTAAGGAAACGGGTGGAGACAAAGAAGAAACATACACAGTTGAATCGCATGTCCGTGACTATGAACTAGAACGCATGAATGTTGAGATAACAGACCACATCAAACAAAGAATGGCACATCAAATAACAGATGCAATGTATAGAGATGGTTGCTACAAGTTAAGGGAAACCAAGCTCGAAGATCGCACAGAATATCGTATGCAAGTTAAAGTGAGGAAAATGGATGAAGTTTGAAAAGGCAACAGTATTTGCACAAACTGGCCCCAATGCCGTTAGTTATGATTGGGAACCTAATGATGAAGAATGCAAACTCCTAAAGAAACTAGTCAAGAAAGGTTTGGTTCTTTCATCCTCAAGGTTTGGCGGGTTAGGCTTCGCGGAGTTAGTCAAAGGTGCCAAAGGTCGTTTACCTTTCACAGTAAAACTTGACAAACAGGGAGACTATGATACAATGGTACATATGGAAGATGGTGATGATATTGTTGTAGCGAACGTTCAACAATGGTCAGTCATCAATGCATACAAACTAGGTTACAAAGAAGGAAAGAAAGCATGAATAAATTAATGACAGTAATAACAGCACTCTTGTTGCTAACCTTGACGGGTTGCCAAAGTGGATGTACTTCGAGGTACACAGGAGGAACTACAAAGTTGCCTTTACCAAAGGACTATCAAAAGGCCATAGGTTTTGGCAAGTCTAATGACACAAAGTATCTCATGTACGAAACCAAAGATGGTACATTGAAGGTTAAAGAGTATAGTGACGTCGGTATGTTCGAAGCCACTTATGAATTTACACGTTGAGAGATAACGATATGAACAAAAAAGAAATAGAAATGCGAATCAATTCCTTGGTGGCAAGGAAGCAGGAGAATGATAAGATCACTGATAAGCTTTATGCTCTAGTAGGAGAGAACGACATCGAAGACGCGGTGTGGTCAACATTCGATGACTATGTGGATGCGGTCGAAGAGTTGGTAGGCGATACACACCATGCTATTTCTTTCTTTATCTTCGATAGTGAAGGTGGGGATCATCCAAAGACTATGGGGATGTTCCCGAAGTTCAAGAAGGTCAAAGACGTAGTTAAATTCATCAAGGGAAAGTGATGAAAAGATGTTGTGATTGTAAGTTCTATTATCGTGGATGGAAATGGTTATGGACTCCAATGTGTCTTCACAAGGAATCCACTGATAGGATTACTGGTGGTTCTCCGCATAGTTGCCATGTGATGAGAGGTTGGGTAAATCGTTGCGATGGTTCTGCAAAATACTACGAAGAGAAAGAAGAAAGACTTACAGATTATTCAATTTATGAAAGGGCAAGATGAGTGATAAGTTTATTTGGTATAAACAAAAGATCGCTGGTCCTTATCAAGAATTCCCCACCGATTGGGATGTTTATTATTGGAAAGAGTTAGTTGATTCTGGGAGAATGGCTGAGGTTCCTGACCATCCACCAATGAATGAGGATATGGAAAATCATCCCGAAGATGCACACATTATTTGTAACCAAGAGGAGTTGAAGAAATGAGTAAAAAAGCATACATATCAACCGGGACGGGTGGTCTACTAATTGACTACACTAGTAAAACCCCTAACCACACTGGTGTGGATATCTTTAATACAGAAAAATACCTAATCACGGTAACCGCTAAAGAGATTATATACAAGTCAATCTGTGACATCCCTAGAGCAGAACCAGCAGAAACTATCTATGGGGAAATATGGGATCAGAGAAACATCTATGTCTCGGATATTGACACAGATAAATACGATATTTCGGGGTGCAAAATCGAACTAGAGGAAAATAAAAACTGGTATGGGAAGGTAACTTCCGTTAAGGAATATATCCACACCTACGATATACCACTCAAGAAACAAAAGAGGGTTATATACAAATCGAATAACTACACCATCAAGCAATGATCTGGAATTGAAGAAATGACTCAAGAGAAATATAGAATCATGCAACGATCTGATTGTCACGGTGATAAAGAATATGGCATTCAGAAGTTTGGAAAACGATGGTGGAAGTTTTGGAAGGAACCAGATTGGTATTACATTGAAGCATTTGGATGTGCGACTCATGGATGGGTTTGGTCCAGTAGTTACAAAGAAGTAGAAGCTGTGTTGAAGATGTTTCAAAGTTGGGAAAATGGTTATGAATATAAAGTTCTTGACGACAATTAGAATCCTCTATACTAAGCACATCTACATTTTTAAGGAATAATATGAAGCATCCAATTCAAAAAGTTGAAATTGACAAAAGTGGAGTGTTCCGCTTCAAACCAAATGAAGTTGTGAATTTCATGGTAGACAAACTAAGTTCATTTGGATTCGATTTAAATGATCTTCATGTAGAGTGCGACAAGGCAGAACCTGGTGATTGGGATCAATTCAATCAACTCATTGGTTATTCCGTGAGTGCATGTCCCTTGAGTGACTTTGGTGTCTGTGATACTGCATATTCTCTTTATGAGAAGGATGTCACTTTGAAAAATGACGATCCAAATACCGTCAAGGAAGCATTCTATGAAGAGAAATACACCAAACTTAAAGATTCATTGGTAGAACCAATGGCAGAACTATTTTCAATACATCCAGATGATTTAAGGGAGAATGGATAATGAGCGTTGACTATAATAGCGAACTTATGTTTGCCTACGAGTTTAAAAAACACGATAAGATTGAATTATATACTAACAGGGTAGAGGAAGTCAAAAAGTGCTTTGAGCATGATATCCCTTATGACCCAGACAAAAATTTCGATCCAAAAACGGGGGAAGAACTTTATCATGTCTATGAAGAAGAGTCGGAAATCGATGGGTATGACGAAGATACAATGAAGTTTCGTGGTCTTTACATTCACCAAGATCCTTATTCGGGGAACAATGGGTACATTGGACATGTTTTGCCTAGTTTTATAAGCACTAATGATATTCTCAACTATGATTTCGTTGGTGCAACCAATGATATCAAGAATGCATTAGAAGAACTAGGTGTTACTTTTGACGAGTCACGGGTAGGTCTTCATTCTTTTGAATATTATTCTTGACAACAATTAGAATCCTCTATAATAAACACTTCACTAATTAAGGAAGAAAATGAATTTCCCCAAACTATACAAAAAGACGAGTACAGGCAAGATCCAAGAGTGGTTTATCCATGTGGACGAGAAACCAGACGGTTACTTAATTGTGACTGATCGAGGTCAGCATGGAGGCAAGATCAATTCAGATGGTGGCAAGTTCATCACCGAGGGCAGGAATCTTGGAAAAGCGAATGAAACGACTCCAGAAGAACAAGCAACTTCTGAGGCAGAATCTAAATGGAACAAGAAGAAGGACGAAGGTTACTTTGAGACTATTGAGGAAGCAGAGAACGAGTTGGTTCTTCTCCCCATGCTTGCTCATAGTTATGAGAAGAGAGGCCATTCAATGGTTTGGCCTTGTGTGGGCCAACCGAAGTTAGATGGGACGAGAACTTTGGGTAAGAATAACCTCTTAATAACTAGGAAAGGAAAACCATATCCAACGCTTAACCATATCAAAGATGCCATTAAGGATGTACCAAGCAACATCGTTCTTGATGGAGAGTTGTATTCTCACGATCTTCCATTTGAAACTATCGTGGGATTAGTTAAACGAGAAACAGCAAAACCAGGAGATGATGAGAATTTGAAAAAGATATTTCTCAATGTCTATGATTGCATTATTTTGGATAATCTAGACGCAACTTTTGCGGAGAGGTATGAAGTTCTTCGGGGTCTAGTCAAAGAGATAGGCAGTCCTTATGTCGTTATCGTAGAGAATGTAGAAATAAAAGACGAAGATGATATGAAAAGGTATCATGGAGAATGCGTAGAGAGTGGTTACGAAGGGTGTATGCTAAGAAATCCTACGTCTACATATGGAATTAATAAAAGGTCAGTGGGACTAATTAAATTTAAGTCGTTTTTAGACAATGAATTCAAGATTGTTGGATTCACAGATGGTGAAGGGTCAGAGACAGGTTGTATTATTTGGAAGTGCGTAACACCAGAAGGCAAGGAGTTCTCCGTGCGTCCTAGAGGAACTAGAGAGGAGCGTCAGGTGCTATTTAACGAAGGTAACAACTACATTGATGGTATGCTCACCGTGAGGTTCCAAGAACTCTCACAGGACAACGTTCCTCGTTTTCCAGTAGGTGTCGCAGTTCGAGATTACGAGTAAAATCTATAAATACCCTATGTGCAACAAGTCAAGATACAACAAAAGGGTGGACATGTCAATGTTTCTCTATCTGAATTAGAGATAGAGGCCATAGTCGAGAGGAAGATTGATCCCTTCAAGAAGGCAGTCAATCCCGACTCAGCACCTTATTTATCCGTAGATCATTTCATGGTTTCTCTTGGGTTGCTTGCGTCTATGATGACCGCGATCTTAGGGTACATGTGGAAGAAGATCTCTACATCTTCAGCAAGATTGCATGAAAGAGTAGACACTACAAACAAAGATGTTGAAGATAGAGAGAACACTCTTAGGGGTGAATGTACTCAAAAGTTCGACCGACTTGATGATAGGGTTTGGAATCTTGCGTTTCATTCTAATACGAATTCGAAGTCTGAAATGGTCGTAATTAAACCAGACGAGAAACAAGAAAAGGATTGACAACATTTCACCCCGTGCTACAATGATAACATCTATCATTGGAGATAATGTGAAGTACACTTTTAGATTGCAAGGTTATGGTGGGGAGTTCTTTGGTGGGAATTTGACACCTAAAGAGATAGAATTTGTGACATCTAAGACAGAAGGGGAATTAGATCAAGTTCTTAATAACACAGTTGAATTTGATATAGGAGATGGTCTTAGGATGCTCCCTGATGATTTCGATGGGGTGCAAGTTTATGGGGCTTATAGTTCCTCTCTAATCATCGTAGAAGACGAGGATGGCAATGAGGTTCTTCAGATAGATGGTGATGACATTGAACACGATGACGATCTATATGAGTGTCCTGATCTAGGCAAAAGCAAAGTTTCTTATGCATGTCTTTGTGAAGAGAAAGGATCATTTGGAGACTATTACTTAGAACTAGACGATATTAAAGATTTAGATCTAGACAAACTGGCATTCCATATCATTTCCATTGACGAGATGGGGTTTGACATGACGTTGGTGGATGGCATATTGTACGAGGGCAAACATCTTGAGTTTGATGGTGGAGGTGATACCATGGGGAAGGGCGTCACTCAATTGATCTATGAGACGGATCAATATGGAAGTTTTGCTAAAACTTTATACATGAATTGATTTGACAACCATTTACCATTTCTATAATAACATGAGAAAATGGGACATAAACTATTCATGATGACGACCTTGGCAATATCTCTTGCCTGTAGTGGGAAGGACATTGTTCCCCCAGAAGCAGAACCAGTACCAAGTGCTAATGCTTTTGTCGTGTACGATGACCTTCGTGAAGATGACAAATTAGTTATCGTTGACGAAGGTGTTGGCATTCCTACCGAGGGTCAAGAGGTTTCCTTTCAATTGTGGAAGGATGGAGTTGCTGGTTTGGACATGGGCAGTCGTGAGATGTTGATAAGGGATCTAGGTGATTTCGTTTTTTGGCATAGGTTCATGACCACGGAATACCTTGACGATCCTTCTTTGGTACTTGACAATCATGATGTGGTTCTTATAATGAATTATCGAACACGATGGAAATATGAATTTGTCATGGAGAGAATGTATATGGTTGATGGGGTGTTGAATATCTATTATTCATATCGTGCCAACCATGACGCTGAATATGGTATTGTCGATTACAAGTTTTATCTAGTTGATAAGGCGGTCGGTAGTTACAACTTTATTGAGGTTGAATAGAATGAACATAAATTTCAAAATCAAAGCCAAACTCAAGTCTAGGGAAGGGGAAACCGAAAGGGTCTTCTACAAAGATAAGGAGATTGAGGACCACAACTATCAGAAGTTCGGTATGGAACTGTGCTCTATAGATGGTTATTACTTTCGAAAGAATATCAACCTAACCAGTGAAGGGATGGAGATTGAATGCAATTCAATTGCAGTCTTCGAAAAGTTCTATGACCTTGTGGACGATAAGTTCTTCAATCCTTTCAAACAATGGGAGTGGAGAAGGAATGACTATTCTATTTATGAGGATCTTTGGAATACTTGGGACTCTTGTTTAGGACACTATGACCGTAGTGATAGTTTCAAATATGATCTCACCTTTGAAAAATGGTTGGAAAAGAAACCAGAAGTAAAGAGTTGGTTTGGTCAAAGTGATTTCAAGAAGTATCGGGATGAGTTCACCAAGATGAAGGAAGATTTAGAGGAAAAGGCAAAGGTGAAACGAGCATACTACTTTGACCCAAAATACAAAGAGAATGCTATCAAAAAATACGATGAGCATATCGAGAAACTTGGATCATTAGGATGGGTGGAATAGGATGACAAGAGAAAATAGAGATTTTTATAGGTTCATGTCATTATGGTTCCTTATATTAACGGGAATGAATACAGATTTGTTTCGTGGTGTGTTTGTTGGATGTGCTTTAGTATGTTATGTTACACAGTGGGTAATGTCCAGTAAACTTCAAAAGGAGTTAGAATAATGGAAGGTTATTTAGGAGAATTTCCTACGGGTGAATTCAGTGATTTTTCGCAATCAAGATGGGCAACCGAGTGGATTGAAAGGTATGGTGGCATTGACGGAGAACACCATAAAACTTGGGTCATTGACCAAGTGCAACGGATTTTGTTAGGAACCAAAGTGATTGTCAAAGAAGCACGATGGGAAAACGGACACTGTGAGTTTAGATATAATCTTGATGAACCATCCCAAGAGTATTTGGATTGGGTCAGCGAAGGTGAAGAAGAAGGTTATGAATGGGACGAAGGAGTTGCACCATGACAATAAAAGAAACGGAATACTTTAAGAACTCAATGCTTCCTTATTGGAACAAAGAGAAATCTTGGAGTGATTATGAAAATACATTAGACACTCAAATTAGTATAGAGTATGATGATGGTGAAAAAATATCTATGAGTAAAGGTAATTTGAATGATATGCTTGCTTTTGGATTAGAACATAGAATTGAAACTAAACCAATAAGAAATATAGGGGAGAATAAATGAATCCAAAATTAGAAGAATTAGTTAGAAAACATGCAGAGTATCTTAAGGGATACGATGATGAAGAGATGGTTAAGAACGGTGCAGTGTTCATTGAGAACACAATACTAGAGAATGCTGATGAAGACATTGAAGAGGATGAACTGTGTAAGATAGCATCTCAGACATACCAACATATCCATACCTCCCTTCCTCTTGTTGGTGTTCAAGTATGCCAAGCAAGAGAAGACAAGGATGACGATAACAAGGAAAAGTATTCCGGATTCGCATTGCGATTCTCTAACGCAACTGAGGCAGATGGTAAGAAAACAGTTGCTTTTAAGATAGAACAGTTCAAGGAAGAACCGCAAGAAAGGAAACTAAAAGTAAGGTGGGGGAAAGAAGTGGAAGAGGAGATGAAGTGGCATTTAGGACCACACGACATTGACATGAAAGAAGAATTGCGAGACTTGATTGCTTATGAAGTATCTGCCGAAATTACAAGAATGTGTAAGCTCAAAGTCCACGAAATTGTTGAGGAAGAAATCAGTTGGGAATACCCAAGTGAGAACCCAAAGAATCTAAACATGGAAAATGGCAAGTTTCAACAAGAAGTCTTCAGAACTCTTTACACTTCTATCTTGATTGGTTCCGAAACTATAGCAAGAAAGACGAAGATGGGACCAGGGAACACTTTCATGGCAAGTCCCAGAGCAATGGTTGCCTTACAGTCTTTGGGAGAGTTTGAAGAAGTGAACCCAACGGATAAGGAAGTGATTTTTCAACCAGTTGCTATGACAGGAACATTGAACGGAGCAAAGTGTGTTCGTGATACATTTTATTACAGTGACAAGGACAGTGACGATGATTCAGTATTGATTGGATACAAGGGTGAGCGACCTTCTGAGGCAGGAGTGATACTTTTGTTGAATTCAATTTCTTTTGAAGGCACTGGAGTGAAGTTGAAGTATGCCTTTGCTATTGATGAGCAGTCAAAGGATTTCTATTCCAAAGTTAATGCTTCTTTCAAGGGGGATTGAGAAATGAGAAGAGTTGAATTACCACAAAACAAAAGTTTCAGAACTGAAGACAGTAAAGAAACTATCTTAGAGAATATGAAACAACCAGAAGCAATGTCTTATATTGCTCAGAACGGTTTGTATCTCAATGATGATGAGTTCAGAGAAATGCTTTTTGAACCATTCAAAGTGGTGGACGAGGAAGACGATGAGTGAAAGGCAATGCACATTCCACGGACACCATAGAGCAATGGTTGTTGCTGAGAAAGATGGTGTAACTCGCAAGTATAAGACGTTTCGGACAATCAGTAAGTATGACGATGGTTCCGAGGATTGGGATTACTCACCTTTTGAAGGACAATGGGACAGTCTAAAAGAAGGTATTGATGATTTGGTAAGTCGTGGAGCATTCACCTACGAACAGATTAGAGGAATTGAAATATGAGTTTTCCAATTGAAATTACCCATCAGGTCGCCAGTGATATGACACCAGAGAAGTATAGAGACAATGAAGCAGAAATGACTAGGATGCCAGAACCGTTTAGTGGGCAACAAGTAGGCAAAGGAAACGGGAACTACCAAGAGTGTAAATGCGTGGAGGATGAAGACGATGTTCAGTGAAGAGTTAAAGAAGACTGAAAATCTTGTTGAAAAGGTTTTCCATATTATGGAGCATAACAACAGTGAAGGATATGATAAACTCAAAAAAGATTATGATAATCTCTGTAAAACATATATGATGGAAATTGACAGAATACATGAAATTGCAGAACTGTTAAGAGAGAATGATGTGTATATGTATTATGTTATGGACATTTTAGTAACCCATAGTAATTATAAGAGATTAAGAAGTGAAATCGATGAGTGTATTCAATTAGAAAAGAGGTTGAAGAAATGAGTGACGAAGAAAGCAAACCTACCAAAATAATCCATGGGGATTATGACAAGTATGGAATTGGTTCAGCAGTTTCATCTTTATGTGGAACTACAGGGTGTTTGTTGGTGGTGGTCATCATAGCACTTCTATGTACTGGTAATTTCACTGCCGTGGTTTTATCTTTGGCGAGGTGATAAATACCTAAGTGAAGACCAAACTAATCATTCTGCATTTATTGATTACCCTCTCGGCATTCTACATAATTTATCGCCTTGAGGGAATGATCTTCTCTTTGCCTAATGACGAACTAACTTTAATAAGCGAAGCACAAGAAAGGAAACAAGAGAAACACTTCGACCTTTCACAGACGAGAACCTTTACAGTATCTCAACATGCATTCTTAGCAAGATTGAAAATGAAGTTAGGGGAAGAGAAACTACTCGCTATCTTCCATGTCGTACCAGAGAGTACCATCTTGGAATTATTCCATTTCATTGACGTACTTCCACCAAAGGACCAAGACTACTTTGCTATGTTGTTTAGTAGTCTATCGACAAGCAACTTAAAAAGACTATTACAACTCCTAGAACAAATAGGTGACCGACGCATTAATATATTAGTAGAGCAACTGCTAGATTTAACTTCGTTGCAACGTTCTGACTTAATAGGCATCCTCACGCACATGAGTCTTTCGCATACAGTCAACTTGATTGATCTCATGGAACAATTCCAAAAGCATGATTTGGGTTTGCTTATTGAAATCTTCTTATTGACTAATGATTACGATAAAGCATTCTTGTTATTGGGGTCTGTGCCAACGGAGAAGTTTAAGGACATATTGACCATTGTTAAAAAGCACCCAAAGAGTATAAAACTTTTATTGGCGCTAATAAAGAGAGTAGATGCCAACAAACTAATCGACATGTTAATAAAGTTAGATGGCAAGTATGCGACAAGACTCTTCACTTTACTTTTGAACGAAGGATACAGTGATAGTGCTATAACAATCCTATTAGAAATTAGCACAGCGCATGTACAACGTGCGATAGAGATGATAGAACAAGATAGAAGTTTATTGAAGGATGGTTATCTTCTATCAGAAAGACTCAAACATAGACTTGGTAAAAAGGAAGGGATCGATGCCATAGAAAGAAGCATCAATACTGCTGCAAGAGTTGACTTGGCATCAAGGAGAAAAGGATTGACCATCATATCCTCTGACAACATCCGTGACGTAGCAACAAGACGAGTGTTGAAGCAAGTGGATGGTTATCAAGAGATTTATTCGGGTGGGGTTATAAAGGACATGATAGACGACCATGACACTGTAAAGAGACCACAGCGTTTCATAGACATTCTATCTGGTAGTGATGGCATCATCCATGGAGCATATAGGGGAGACCCAAGGGTATCTCAAGAAAGGAAGTTGTTTAGAGTCCAAGAGATCTATGGTGGAAACGCAACCAAGAAGCAAGGAGTAATGGACTTCTACGATAGGAAACCATATGTGGTTCCTCATAGAAGGGAAGACAACTTTATCATCCTCCCTCCTTTAGAACTAAATAAAGAAGGAAACAATTAACACTTGACAACCTTAAAACAGTTGCTATAATTTACGCAACACTTTTTTAATTTAAGGAGATTTTTATGAGATCATTTAGTGTTATGTTTATGTTGTTGATCCTATCAGCAACGAGTTACGCCAGTGAAATTAATTTGTCTGGTGATGTAAGAGCGCGTCATGAAGTTGTTGACGACTCAACCGCGGCCCAAGCTACGAGACAACGTGTTCGTGCTAGGTTGTATGCTGAAACGCAAGTTTCGGATAAAACACTTGTTGGTCTTGGCATTGCCACGGGAACAGCAAACTCAAGGTCTACTAACCAAACGGTTGGTGGTAACTTTTCGTCAAAGAGCATTAACCTAGATACTGCTTTTATCCAGACGGAACTTCTAGGTTCACAAGTCACTGTGGGTAAATTCAAAAATACCCTACAAACTCAAAGTGAATTGTTTTGGGATAGTGATGTGCGTCCAGAAGGTGTATCAATGACTTCAGAGTTGAAGGGGTTTCAATTGACTAGTGCTTATCTCGTCCTAGACGATAGTGCTAACAATGATCCTTCTCTTATTGTTGGGCAATTGGGGTATGGTGGTGAAAACTTCGAACTTAATGGTTCGTATTCCACCACACAAGGCGTGGCAACTAAGGAGTCATATGTCAATGTCAATGGGGCATTGCTATGTGGCAGTAAGTTCAAGTCGGTGTTGTTTGGTGAGTACAACGTCAACGTTGAGACAGGTACTGATGACCAAGCATGGTTAGCAGGTTTTGGTGCATCCTACAAAGGTGTTAGTCTCAAGTATGCTTATCGTGAAGTCGAAGCAAATGGAGTGAATGCTCTATTGACAGATAGCGACTTTGGGAATGGTGTAGACGTTAAGGGTTCAGAAGTGAATCTAGCATATACCTATGACAAGGTTAAGGTGGGTGCAACCTACTTCGTCCTTGACAATGGTATCAACAATGGTACAGACTACGATACACTTCAAGTGGATCTAGCGGTATCATTCTAGTTTAATTTAAATTCGGGGAGGGGTGTGCAAGCATCCTTCCCCCAATCTTTCTGGGGATTATATGAAATCACATTGGTTTGAATGCTCTTGTTTCACACTAGAACATTCGTTTAGGTTCACGTATGATGAAGAAGACAATGAACTTTATCTAGACGTATTCTTAACGAACGCGGGATGGAGAAGTCGATTATGGCAAGGGATTAAATACATCTTTGGTCATAAGTCTAAGTATGGTCAACATGCGTCAATCATCATCCAAGAAAAAGATTTAGGCAGATTACAAGACCTCATTATAACTAAGAATTCCTATGAGAAGTTACAGAAATAGCCCACAAGATTTAATCAATACACTATCCCCCGAACAAAAAGAGATTCGAGAGGAAGTGGTTGGACCACTAAAGAAACTAGATGAAGAGGGAAGAGAAACCTACTTCATTGAACATGTTATCGTCCCACGTTTATTCACGAATAAGAAAATAACGGAATTTGTTGGGGAGGAAGACGAGACAAAATTTGCACTCAAAATAAAACAACGTTTCGAGGATGCTAAAGAAAAGAATGTTTACCCATTGTCCAAGAATTGCTTGAATGGGGTCTTCGAGAAACCCACAAAAGAAAAGTATTTAGTTAAATCCAAACAAGATGAAATAGTAATCACAGGATTGGAAAAGGAACTATGCGATTCTCTAGCAATGATGAGACAGGCATATAACGTCATGGCATTGGGGTTGGGGGATAACCTCACCGAAGAGTATATGATAGGAGAGTTCTTTCATAAGTGCGGTCTATGTAGTGAACTAGCAGGGTGTAAGTTCTTAGACATATTCCCTAGCTTCACGTTGACATGCGGATCTGCTGCTATGAATAGAGACAAAGGAGATGGTTTCGTTCATCACATTAATAAATGCGTGGATTGGAAATCGTGTAACTCTGGGTATATGAGAGTCAAGGAATGGAAGAAGGGAAACTCCATACAAGTATATGGAGGGTTGAAGAAAGTCGGTGGTCAGTACAATGACAAGAAATCTCTTATATATAAATGTATGGGGTTCATAGACGAACAAGAAGCCTACACCAAGAAGAAGCAAGGGGTCAACTTTATAGTGAATGACTATGACCTCAAACCATTAAAGGAGTTGTTATGTTAATACATGAACTACACGCACACCATAAACCTTGGCACGAAGGTGGAGGAAATGGCAACAATGGCAATGGCAACAACGTCGATGCCCCTGAAATCAATGGAGGCAGTCTTGGGATCTCCATCGTCCTAATTTTATGTGTATGGGTTCTACTTAAAAAAACGAGGTCAAATGTTAAAGACAATAATTCTAATTAGTTTGTTGCTACTTTCTGGTTGCAAATCTATTTCTTATCGTACAATGTCTGTAGAGGAACAAATGCAGTTCCATAGAAATTACGATGGAGCAAATGGTAGATTTGCCCCCAAGGGTTTTTACGAGAGACTTTACGGATTGGACAATAAATGAATACAACCTATTCAATAATATACAATAAGATTTACTATCGTGAGAGTGGAAGTGGCATCTACAAATACGTCTGTGAAGACAATGAGATAGACCGTTGGCAAGCATGGTGTGAAGAGGTTGGGGCAGAGAGAGGTTCAATAGATGACCTCCTAACACTCTCCGAAGTTGTCGAGGAAGAGATTGTAACGGATGTCATCGAAAATGATGATAAGGTGGCAAGGTTCTTTGAGGAAGAAGAAGAAGATGAAATCACCTTCGTTGATATTGATGGGGAACCAATGGACGGTGGTTTAATTGACGAGGACAAAGAAGAATGGATTGCTATGAACACTCCTATAGGAGGAGATCCAGTTAATATGGAAGCACTATACGAAGCACATCACACACCATTAGGATAATAGTATGAAATACCAACCATATGTTTATAATGCAACCATCGATAGTATTTACGATGGAGACACCATTACAGTTACTTTGGCTCTAGGCTTTGGTATAGAACTCAAGAAACAAAAGATCCGTCTCCTTGGCATCGACACACCAGAGATTCGTGGTGGTGAACGTGAAGAAGGTTTAAAGTCCAAGGCAAGATTAGTTGAACTAATTGAAGGGAAAGAAATCACCTTAGTGACCCATAAAGATAAGACGGGGAAGTATGGGAGATGGTTAGGGACCATTTATGTTAATGAGACAAACATCAATGAGCAATTGATCCAAGAGGGATTCGCAAGACCTTATTAATGAAAATAGTAACACATACAAACCAGTGCTAGAAAGATGATTTCGTGTATTTGTGCAAACCAATCGGAGACGGAGATAAGGGAATTAATAAAATCTGGTCATAATACTATTGACAAACTTAGAGATGTTGCTAGAATATGTGATGGGTGCCAAATGTGCCACCCTTATGTTTTAGAATATATTAAAGAGGAAGATGCGTGAAACCAATCCACTATGGGGTATGCGATAAATGGGCACACAGAAATACAAAAAAGAAGCAGTAATCATCTCCTTTGGGGATCACTTTGATGCAGAGCAATCTTGCGAAGCAACAGAATGGCATAATGGTGAAGGGTGCGACATCTCAATAAACGAAGACAAGATTATTTCGTTAACATGGTCACAAGTGAAGGCTTTAGTATGTGTTACTTCTTTGATCCATTTGGATGACGCTAAGAGTGATAAATGATAGAAGACATAACTAGCAAGATTAAAGAGATCCGTGGTGCTTGTGATATTATCGAACAACAAACAAAATCTAGCAAGATCATGACGAGGTATCAACTGGTGATCTACTTTGCTTATGTATTCACTATCACAGTATCTTTCGCTCACCCTTGGGGAGCAATAGGATATTTTACAGCAGGGATACTAACTCTTTTTGCGATGGGGATAGTGACTTCAATGCTCCAACAAGAAAAACTTAGAAAAGAAAACGAAGTGCATATGGAAAACGCAAAGTTCCTTGAAAGTTATTATAAAGGGACATTGATGGAAAATGGTTATGATTGGAGAAAGGTCTAATGGGTATGTTTGATACAGTAAGGTGTGAGTATGAGGGTATGTCTGAAGTAGATAGACATCGTACCTACCAAACAAAAGATTTCGACAGTGCATTAGATCTTTATATGATCGACAAAGAAGGGGTTCTTTGGAGAGAGGATTATAATATTGAGGATCGAAGTGATCCTAACGCAGAGGGACTCGAAAAGATAGTGGGTATGATGACAAAGACTAATCTTCACATGACACCTGTTGAACTAACAGATACATTCCACTTCTATGATTATGACGATGAAGTGGGTATGATCACATACAAAGCACAATACACTGAAGGCAAACTAACATATTTTCAAAAGGAAGAAGATAATGGATAGCATGATTTCTATGAGATTTTTCCAAGAAAAAACACATGGCTTTGTGTTGGATTTACTCAAACCAATGGACGAGATAGAAGAAGCACTTATCATTGAACAAACAGAACGTGCTATCAAAATGACAGGTGGTTGGGAAAACCATTATGGCATGATGCTTGAGGGTGCTTGTAATGGTGTTCCCATGGAAGATCAAATGAGAAAAGCAGCGGAACTTTGGAAGAACATAAAGTTTCTAGGTAACGATTTCGATGAAGGATTACTATGAGAAAATATGAAGCTACCGAGTTGGCATTGAAGATGTCGGAGGTGATAACTTTCGCTAATACGCATGGTAGCATTACTGACGAACAATTACTCGCTCTAGTTAGAGGAGAAGACCCTAAAGAGGTATTGGGTGATATCAAGATACATATATTCTATATACACAAAACCATAACGTTTAGGGAGTTCTGTGAGTTAAACAAAAACAATACGTTTCGTTATAGAAGGATCGACGTTAGTTGCCAACGAGATGCCGTTTGGAAATTGAATGTTAGTCGTAGATTCATCCAAACAATCTTTAGCAAGTATAGTTGCCCAGAGATCGTATTGAATGAACGCGGAGGACTACTAAGAGTCATTGATGGGAACAACAGAAGAAGGGCATTGTATGGGTTCTTCAACAACTTGCTTCGTCTTCCTAGAGGCACAGAGATCTGTGGTAGGAACGTGAGTAACATGACGTATGGTGAAATAATGGTCTCGGGTTACGAAGATGTTAAGAGATACATCAATGAACTGTCTATTCCTGTAGTCATCTATAAAGAACTAAGTGATGCCGAGGAGATGGAAGTCTTTTGTCATCGTAATAAGGGAGAGAATCCTAATAATGCAGAGAAAAGAAATGGTATCTATGGGGAAGTGAGAGACGCGGTGATTCGTATTTCTCGTAAGTATAGCAAAATGTACTCCACGAATGGCATCATTGTTTTTGATTCTGATTTAGAACAAGACTCAGAAGAAGCATTCTCCGCAAGAAGAAGGTATGGGCAAAAGGACAATGAGATAACTACTCATGTGTTCATGCAAGCAATGAAATTTAATAGTGGAATGTCATTCAATGGCAAAGAGTTTGACCACAATAAGAGTTTGACTCCTTTGTACGAATTAGATAGTTTTAAGCATGGTAAAGAAATTCATGACGCAGAGAGTGTTTGTGATGAATACATGTTTTACGTCAAGGAATCTTACAAACACTTGAAGGAGTGGGAGAGACAGACGGGGTACAAGGAGTTCAAGTTGAATATTGCGAACGTGACCAACCTTGTTTTCTTTCTTCATAAACTCACGGATGGTAACATAAAGCACTTGAGCATTAAGAACAAAAAGCAGTTCTATCATTCCTACTTTGATGCTCTCTATGCGTTGCATGACGATAAAACTCCTAACATCGTTTATGGTGATCGTTTGGTCCCATTTAGAAAGTATATGGACAAGAACAACCAAAAAGCAATTGACTTGAGGATTCATATGATCTTCGAAAAGTTCTTCCCTATTATCGAAGATGATGTGTATTTGGTTAAGAAGTCTAGGAGTTCTGCCTCATTTAGGAGAGCAGAGAAAGCAGTACGTAAACGTGCCAATGGGAACTGTGAGCATTGCTCAGTGATGATCGACGAGGGGGAAGGAGAGATCCATCACCTTGATTACAATTGTAATGGGAGTGATCATGATCCTGAAAGAATGATTTATGTTCATAAACATTGTCACCGTGATGAAATTCACAATGAGTTCGCTAGCAAACCAACGACTGAAGATGACGTATAAATAATTATGCGTTATGCATTACCTCATCAAAAAACTAGATAACCTCAAGAGTCATAAGTTCTTAGATACCTTACTGACTAAAGTGGGTGACGTGAGACCCATGAGGAAAAAGAGGTCTTGGAGTGAACGCAAGATTCTTCAAAACCACTTTTTGGAGATAAGGGAAATGGTTAGCATTGGACATGAGCATTGTTCGATGACCAACCACAAAGAAGAAGAAATTAGAAAAATACATATAAAAAAGTGGGATGGCAAGGAGTTTCGTCTTCTAGTTAGTGCTGATGTTGTTAAGGATGTAGCTAAAATAAACGAATACACCAATGGGTTGTATGAATACCAAGGAAATTACAAAAGAGTCTTCATAGATAACGACCATACTTATGAAGTGATGTACACCATGTTTGGAGGGTATGAATTAATAGAATTATTCACATGCGGTAAACGTGAAAAGACTATCCTTTCTCATTTTGGCAATATCAGGTTGTTTTTGGATTTTGATAGAAAAAGAGAAAACGTGTGCTATCAATGCTTCCCTATCTCAGAGACAGAGGAAGGCAAAATATCATTGGAGTTCGTTGGGTTGATGGCGACATTGGCGTTAGTGGTTGGTGCGATGTATTGGTACTTCCAATCACTTCCTTTAGTTGCTCTTGTTGTGGGTATATCATTTAGTGCGTTGTCTATGTCTGAAGTAGTCAATCCTCAACAAAAAAGCATTCTTAAAATCATACAAATAATAATTTATGGGATTGCTTTAGTATTCTTAAGATAAACGTTGACAAGATTGGGGCATCTACTATAATTATGCCATGGATATCATATACACTAATTTATCTTCTCTCGACGACGAATCGTTGATGTTATTGAAGAAAGTTCTAATCGAATATCCTAATAGAAAAAGGAACATTAGTTCTATTTTGTTCCCTAATTGCGCAGTGAAGATAAAATATGCCAAATATCAAATCATTTTTACAATAAAGGATAGATGATGAAAAAAGACGTAGAAGATCTTTTGAAATACATGAAGGGGCACCATGATCGTCTGGATCTAGATATAGACAACGCTTTGAAAAAAAGAGACATTGATCATGTCCAATTCTACGAAGGGGCAAAAAACGCCACAGAATTATTTATTAGTTTATTACAAGATGTTATCATGAAGAATGATAAATAACTGTAGAACATTTTAAGGGACGTTAAATGAAAAGAGTTTTGTCTTTGTGTGGTGGAGGTTCAAGTGGTTACATGACCGCTTGTTTCATTACAAAAATAGAAAAAGAAATAGGGTGTAGCATCTTAGACAAAACGGATTTGATAGCAGGAGTATCAACAGGATCTATTATCAGTGCCCTCCTACAAAAAGGTCATAGTGGTTTAGAAATCAAGTCTCTTTACAAGGAGTTTTTCCAAAAAGTATTTGGTGATGAGAACAAACGAATGCTGATGATGACATTGTGGAAACCATTGTATAAGGCCCATAGTCTACAAGAAGCATTAGTGGAGGTATTGGGTGATATGGCAATGTGTGAGGCAAAGGTTCCATTTATGGCACATGCGTTATCATTGGGCAAACCAGAACTCAAACCAAAGTTCTGGAAGTCATGGTGTCATGGAGATGAAGACGTTAAGATAAGAGATGTAGTCATGGCAAGTTCTTCAGCGCCCATGGCATTCAAGCCCCATGAGATTGATGGTAAGTATTATCAAGATGGCGGTATCGTATTAAACGACCCTACATTGGCTACTTATGCAGAGACAAAGGTTTTAGGTTGGAGCAACGTCAAGTTTCTAACATTCCAGACAGACTACCACGAAGGGTTTGATAATCCTTCTAAGATAAAAGGTTTAATAAAGTTAGCACCTAAACTACTATCTATGGCAATCGACAGTGGAGAGGCATCCAATGAATATATGTCAAGAAACATCTTAGGCGACAACTATTTAAATCTCAAACCTAAAATCTATTTACCAATCGACAGTGGTAATTGGCTTGCAATGGAAAACGCAGCAGAAAGACTTTGGGAAAACAAGAAACAAGAAGTAATTGATTTTTTTAAGGAGACATAAATGCTAAAAGTAGGTGACTTTGTACACTTAAGAAAGAATGCACGAATACCTTTCCCTTATGCTAAGATAAAAATCATCGAGATTAAGGATGGACTTTATCGAGTAGGAAAAAGTGTCAGTTTTGGGTCTATTTGGTTGTCAGAAGATTATTTTGTCTGAATTATTTATTATCTTATTAGTGCCTTTGCTGTTGGCTCACACTATTTTTGTCTCTGCTATTTGGTTTGCCATTGGAAGATTGACCAAAAAACCAAAACCCTGCTCTTGACAACCCTAGTGTCAAGAGTATAATTCTCAGTAATAGATACGCATCAAAGGCATGAACATTTTCGTATTAGATTTAGATCCCTACAAGGCAGCCGAGTACACGTGCGACCGACATGTAGTGAAAATGATCTTGGAAGGATGCCAATTATTATCAACCGCTTGTAGACTAAGTGGGCATCATGATGTTGGGTACAAAATAACTCATCAGAACCATCCTTGTTCTATTTGGACACGTAACACCATCGACAATTGGAGGTGGTTAAGAGACCTTACAGATGCCTTAAACAAGCAGTATCAAAAACGTTATTGCAAAGCAATTAACCATAAATCATATGATGTTATGTTGACGTTACCAGAACCATTAATACATAAGAAGGGGTTAACTACTTTTGCTCAATGTATGCCAGAAGGATATAGAGATCCTGACCCAGTTAAAGCATATAGGAGTTACTACATTGGCGAAAAAGCAAAGATGGCAAAGTGGGACAAGTTAGGGAACACGCCTAAGTGGTGGAAGGAAATGAAATAATGTTTAATCTTTTTAGTAAACGAGGCAAGAAGTGAAAAAACTTTATGGTGCGTTATGTTTGATTGTAGGTGCCTTATTTATCTTCATCGCTGCTCACTGTATATTCGTGTGGGAGTTGATTTTCGGTGAGAAAAAGGAGGAGAAAGGACTTAGTACGAGTGATTGGGTCCGAGCGATCTGGGGTGGAATTTTTGAACTATTGTTTAGAGGCAAGAAATGAATATCCCAGATGACAAAATCGCTTCTTGGCAAGCAGTCTCCTCTTACGTTGGGGAAGTGTTTTCCAAAGAAGAAGCAATGAAACAATTTCTAGGAATGACCGAAGACGAGATGGAAGCAGTAAAACAAGACTTAGACAATATGAGCATAGAAGATATGAGAAAAGGGGTAAATCCACAAACAGAAGACTATGCCTATGGAGAACCTATGGACGAAGAAATGTATCTCTGTTCAAGTCAAAGTGCATGTGATACAGATCCCCTATCAAATAGGAGAAACGTCATCGTTACCTTTGAAACGAACGAAGGGAAGTTTTATTTGATCAAACAACAAATTGACAAACGAGATATTCCTTCAATAGTCACACAGTGCCAATCAATAACCACTATAAACAAGGAACTAGGCCGAAGCATCTGGGAAAATTTAAAATCAGAACACAACTTTGAAGATATGGATGGGTTTCGATGAAACATTATATAGGCATGTATAAGGGTGATGGACGTTGGAGACTTATCACAAGAGAGTTAAGTCTTAGCTTGGAAGATTCGAAACTTTCCTTGAAGAAAAAGAAATTCATAAAAATTACTTGACGAACTTACTAAATAAATATAATACTTAAAAGGAGAAATTATGAAAGAACTAACAATTGAAGAATTTCAAGATCAAATTGAAGATATCATGGAAGAATTTGACGCAGGTTCTGACGAGCACTACAAGATTTTTTGGGATGTTGATGGCGTAGTCAAGACGGCGATGTGCGTACCCTTCGACGGCCCATGGGAAACCACAGTCAAGGAAGACGACGAGGGTGAACTATTAGTTGAGTTGCCCAATCGTTTACTTGCTAAGATGGGTTGGGGAGAAGGAGATGATTTGGACATGAAAGATGTTGATGGATCTATCCATCTAACAAAAAATGAACCAAAACAAAAATAGAGTCGTTTTAATCGTAGATGATTGCGAAGACAATCTCTACATATTAAATACCCTCATACACTCAGATGACCCTGACACAGAAGTGTTAGAAGCAGAGAGTGGAGAAGAGGCATTAGAGATCTACAAAGAACGTCAACGAGACATAGACTCGATGATTGTGGATTTCAATATGCCTGGTCTCAATGGGAGGGAAACGATTTGTAAGATGTGCGAGAGTAGAAGCAAGCATTCCAAAAAAGACATCATCATCTCTATTTTCTCTGCTTCATGCGATGTACAAGACAAGAAACCATTTTGCTTATGCGATGTCAACGTAGTCGAGAAGCCTATATCAAAAGAAAAACTCAAATTGATGTTATATGGTTCTTGACAACCTTGCGTCAAGATTATAATGATGTTTTGGTTTAGAGGTTAATGAGATTGAAAACATGAGAACTCTTATCACAATTTTACTACTAACTTCTTGTCTTTGGGCAAAGGAACCCAATGCCATGTTGACCGCCTACTGTTCCTGTGAATCGTGTTGTTCTTGGCACGTTGGCAAAGATGGCAAACCTAAGTTCAATCTTCGTCCTGGTGTCACCAAGATCGTAGGTCAAACAGCAAGTGGCAAGATGGCAAAGGCAACCTCCACGTTAGCAGCCCCTAAAGGCATTCCCTTTGGCACTAAGATCTACGCAACTATGAATGGGGAATCAGTTCTCATGGGAATTGTAGATGATCGTGGGGGTGCTATACATGCTGATGATGGGACTATTAGAATAGACATTTACTTCGACACACATCAAGAAGCACGGAATTTTGGTAGACGCAAAGTGTTCATAAACAAAATCGAACTACCAGATATGGACTCAAGTAAGATTATTAAAAAGTTGTGATATAATAGGGTTGAATGGAGTAGAAACATGATAAACATAGGAAATATAATAGCGATAATCATCGTAGTGTGGGTTTTCATACAAGGAATTCTTTTCTTGATAGATCACTTGAGTAGAGGAAAGAAGATCAAATGTAATATCCAAAAGGATGGGGATAAGGTTTATCATGTACCTGGAGATCGTCTTTACAATATCACTAAGATCGACGAGTCAAAAGGTGAAATGTACACAAGAACGGAAACAGAAGCACTTGAAAATGGATTTAGGAGAAGTAAGGTCAGATGATAGAAGCACCAGTAGTTATTCAATGCTACAACTCTTATGGAAGGGTCAGTTTTCGTTTCCTCACGGGGGAGACAGAGTGGACTATCACCATGCCTCAAAAGAAGGCAATGGATACATCTGTGGTGTCTAAGGTCGAAAAACAAGATGACATTAAAGACTATGGAGCAAGAATCGTATTAACCAATCCTATTATCGTTAGCGAGGGAGACTCCATAGGAATAACACGTGAATACAAATATATTGAGTTTGAATTTAACACCACCGTACCTAAAGATCACTCAAGAGAAATATGGTCAGAGTTGATAGACAGAGGGTTTAAACCAACTCAAAAGACGCAGAAGTTGATCGCTAGGGGATATTAATCTATAAATACCTCCTTTCTAGGAGTTTAGTTGTGTATTTTATAACCGAGAACTTTTACGTTGAATGCTATTTATTAAAGCCATTTATCCTAATCAACCACAAATACGACATAAGCAAAATGTTCATGTTAGGTTGGACTCCTTGGAGAAACGATGGCAAGAGGGTGTTTGTTTTCGTCAATAAATTGCATTGACTATCTTAAAAATGACAGTATAATTATAATATGCGTAAACGTGTTAAGATTGAATGTTTTAAACTAAAAAACCGTCTCTATTTCCATTTCCATTTTAAGAAAGAACACTTCTTATTGCATAAGGCAGTGCCAATTAAAAACTGCTTCTTAGAGATGTATGATCCCCAATCTTGCCAACCTCATGTATTGGATCTAAGTGTATTCGAAAGTCGTTCCTTCTTTGCAAAGAACATTAATAGTGCAAGGAAACTCTATAGGCAACTATTAGACAAGGGGTTCCAATTGCCATTTGACAAAACGAAGTAGGGACTATAATATATACATGCTAATAACAACAAAACTCAAGAGAAAGTATGCATACGTCTACTTCTTAACGGAAGAAAAAACCCACAAACTAAAGATAGACAAAAATAAGTTACAACGTGGTGCTGGTATTTTTGGTGATAATTGCTATGTCACTCTTAACCCTAACACACTCTTGTGTTTTCCTTCTGTAGAAACAGGCAAAGATATCGATTGCCTTCGGATGTATTGGGATGAACTTGTTGATTATGGTTTCGAGGCAACGTATTGATATGAGGAAGTTATGGTAGTAAGATGGGGCATTGAAGAAGGGCAGTTTGCGTTCATGGAGTTTTCTGAGGCGGAGAGTGCGTACACCATAGGATTAGATCTCGGTGAATACGCGGAAATGTACGAGATATTTGCTTATCATCCTACCAAAAAGAAATACGACCGTGTAATGTTTACTAATTCGCAAAACTTAGGTCAGTCAACCAAGGCAGTCTTGAGAAAAACTTGGAAAAGTCTACAAGAACAAGGTTGGAGAGAGTATAATATAAATACCAAAGAAGATCTAACGGAGACAGAAGATGGATTGGCGTGATACTTATAAAAAAATGATCAACGAAGATGTTGAGGTTGAACAGCAAGAAGAAGTGGTTG